>FWPU01000938.1_pt1 | contig 91551 bp, 73 predicted proteins | sample 2228361 | NCBI WGS metagenome assembly FWPU01 (sample SAMEA103939777, study PRJEB20133) | metagenome
CCCCCACGGGCGTGGGGACAACTGCGCACGCTCACACTCCATCTTGTCGTTCTCCGGTTCACCCCCACGGGCGTGGGGACAACACTGGCTTCCTCCTCATTCTAGCGCGATCCATCTTTCCGTGCAAGCCTTGAAGTCATGTTCTGCATCAGGACGGGATCCGCACTAAAAAGAGCCCTTCGATCTGGATCAATCGCCGATCGGTAGGACCGCAACTTCTGAGTGCAAATCCCTGCTCGTTGTTGGTCTGATAGACCAGAAAGCCAGCACCTTCACGCATCCGGTCGCATACCTGATCCCAGAGAAGGTCTCGCACTCGCGCCGACAGACTGCCCACAAAAACACCGGTGTGTATCTCGAGCATCCAGCGCGTTAGTTCACCCCTCAGACCAGTTGGAACGCGCTCAAGAATAATGACTGTCATTCGTCCTCCTCGTGACCATAGTTGATCCCTCCTTCTACTTGACCTTCCTCAGGATCCCAAAGTCCGCCTGGTCGTGCGTAATTGCGATCGAAGAGTTCGGATTCACGTTGATCAAGGCTGGAAACATCGAAGAGTTTGCCCAGATCTTCGATAATCCGTCCAAGCATGCGTTTTTCCCGGATCAAATCACGACACAGATGTCGTACCCGGCTCTCCAGTTTCTGTTCGCCAGCCGCTGTGCAGCGAAAGGCAGCCGGGATGGCGATGTCAGCTTTGTAAAGATCGGCAACATCGTACACGAAAGAGAGCATCTTGCCGGTGTGGATAAAACCGAGCGCCGGTGAATAGCCAGCGGCAACGATCGCGGCATGAACAACGCCGTAAAGACAACTGTTGGCAGCAGATAAGGCTCGATTAATTGGTTCAGTACGACGCCAGTCGTTCTGTTTGTAAAAACGACCTTCCCATTTGACGCCAGTCTCCCGACTCCAGCGTGCATAGGTTTCCCGTACCCGCACGCCTTCCTTCCCGCGAATCTGTTTGATGCTTAACCCTGGTTCGAGCGGTTCGGGAAATCGCAGTTCATACATGCGGCGTACAACCCGTAACCGAAGTTCTGGATCGCTGTGCATGGCGGCCTGACGCAAGAGATTGGCTGACGATCGAGTTTCACCCATTCCCACTGCATAAAAGCGTACTGCTTCCTCTCCTGTCCAGGCCACCATACAGCCGTTCTCCGCCAGTGTTTTGATCGCGCTGTGGGTAATTTTGGTGCCCGGTCCGAGCATCAAAAGTGAAAGAGCGGCGCACGGAATTGGCGTCTTGCCTTCTTTGTCGAATACTGCGATAGCTTTATCGTCTTGTTCGACGATGGCATGTTCGACATACACGTAGCTCCAGCTATCGCGAACCTGAGGAAGAATCTGAAGATTGTGAATGGGCATAGTATATCCTCCTTGCATGTGATGCATACGCACTGCGCAGTTTCTTCACGGTGATGACTCTGGCAGGTTGTTAAGGTGCAACCAGGTGGCAGCAGGGTACGACAGCGTCTTCTACCTCGCAGGCAAAGGCGCACTGATCTCGTTCCCTTTCCCGGCAATTGAGAGCAACCCGAAGCCAAACGCTTTTCCGCTGCCGATGCCCTCAATGAGTGTTGCCCGGAAGCGGTCGGCGTCGGTTACTTCCAGGTATCCGGTAAAGAGGGTGGCGCCAAATGTGAGCGATGTCGTTTCGCGAGAGTCCCCAGCGCGCCGCCTGCCGCGATCCGTTCCCTGAGGCGCTGCCTGTACCGCAGGGATTTCTGGATGCAAATGTGTGTTCAGGAGACGAAATCCATGCTGTGCGCCTTTTCGTTCCAGCCAGTCCAGTTGTTCTTCCTCGCGCAACAATGCGACACGCTTGCCAGCGAGCGGGTCTTCCCGGTCTGGCTGACAATTGCTCAGGCGCCGGGTCGGATTGGCGCGGAGCCGGAAAAAGAACCGCGCGCCTGTTGTAATGTGTGTGTATACTTCGTCAATCCGTCGCACCGCCGGGTTGCCGCGCTCATCAGGCGGCGGAGCAAAGAATGCTGCAGGGAGACGAGTCCAATCTGGTGCGTATGTGGATTGCACCAGCAGTCGTGACTGCATTGGCGCCTGTGGTACTGACTCAATCCGGTAAAGCACACCAAAATGCTGTCGAGCCGATGTTCCGGAAGGCGCCTGGGGAAATGCCGACAGGATGGTGCGGTGCAACTGATAGGTGTCGCTGAGGTTGCGTCGCACTCGCGTATTGGAAAGATCAAGAATCAGACGAGAAAGGTAGACTTCCTTCATCATTATCCCTCCAGTGTGTCAATAGGGATTGTTCCGGCTCCCAGCGGAAGCCATACCTCTCGCACGAAGCGTGGGCGAAAGAGCCGGTATCCTGGCGTGCCGATGTTGTCATACTGTCGATTCCCGTTGCCAGGATCAGTCTCGATCAGCGCGCGTAGCATGTCTGGACGTTGTCGCTCCCACGCTTGCAAAACCCGGCGCGAGAAGGTCGGTTCACTCAGTGCCGTTGGCAAATCTGCAAACTGTCCGAGTCCGTCATAAATCGGCGCTGATGGAACGCAGGACTTTCGTCCGAGAAAGAGTGGCCAGACCGGTTGTTGCACGGCGCTGGCCAGTTCCTCAATGAGGTTGGTTTCTCCCTGCAACGCTACCCGAAAAGATGCATCGGCGAGATAGTAACGCTCAGACACATCGGTTTCCGGTTCGCGGGTTGTTTGATTAATCTTGACCTTGATGCGCCCTTTACTGACTTCAGCCGAGAGGACGCCACCAGTGTAGGGCTGGTCGTGAAAGCGAGTTTTTTCTGGCTTAGCGCTTGCCCTGTGCCGGACGCCACCAGTGTAGGGCTGGTCGTGAAAGCGAGTTTTTTCTGTGGCGAGCGCGAAGCGTCCACCGCCAGTGGTATGGTAGTCGCGCATGAGGACGCCGGGGAGATCAATCCGTACCCCCATGCGCAGCTCATCGCTCAACGCGCGCAGCCGCATATCGTCGCGTCGCAGGCCAAGCGCGCATCCGAGCAGGCCAATGATGCCGGATTTCGTCGGTGCATCGGCAGTGTCGCGTTCACTCCAGCGCGCTCGCAGTCCCCATGCCTGCATCGGACCTTCGAGTCGTAGAAAAAGGGTATTCATTATCGCACTCCAGTTCCTGACAACCATTCCAGCAGTTGGTCAAGCGTATCGCAGCGCTTCGCGCTCTCGAGTTCAAATGGAATGCTGCTCAGAAAAGCGCGTTGCGCCTTCAATCCGTACATGGTGTTGATGACGACAACATAGTCCTGCAACGCTTTTGCCGATGCTTCCATCAGAGAGAGTTGCGGTGTGGCGCGCACTGGTTTAATGAAGGCGTTCGCATAGCTGAGCGGAACGTTATTCTCCTTCACCTCAATCAGTGCCAGATCAGGCAGATTGTGAGCCGCAAAACTGTTTTGCTTGCCACTGGGAATTGCAAACATTGCCGCTTTGATCAGCGCACGCACTGCTATGGCTGCAATCTCTTTGTCGTTCTGTAGATTGCGCACCAGCGCATTCCAGTCGATTGAGAAATACTTGTAGTAGGTGGCGCTGTTGAAGGTCGTATCGCCGATGAAACCAGCCCCTGACTCGCCGGAGATGTCATCGACTGCGGTGTAGAAATCAAACTCGACGTCAACTCCATGCGTCGAGATAGCGTGCGCTACCTGCACTGCCGCCTCGACATCCTTGAATGGGCTGGAGGTGGTCATGCGCCCGAACATGGCGATGTCTACTGAGTGCGGCTCGTATTCGCGAATCTCTTCGACAATCTCTTTGACGAGCTTATCGCCTTGCAGTTCTTGCAACGTATCGATTCCTTTTGAGCGGGCAATATCCACCAGTCGTTTGGTGAGTTCGTCAACCTCACGATCGGTCAGGAACATCAACTGAGCTGTCCTGAGTCGTTCTGCGCCGCCGGAACTGCTGCTTTTCCCTTTGCCTCCCTTACCTCTCTTCTTGTCTCCCGCGTCGGAGTCGTCAGAGTCACCGTCGTTTTCTTTGCGCTCTGCTTTACCCAGTCGCGCGGCTGCTTCAACAATAACGTGCTTCATCTCATCTGTCAGATCTTCTGTTTCCAGTCGCTTCCGAACCAGCTCAGGCAACAATTGTGTTCGCGTAGCAAGGAGGTGACTCATGTTTGCCGCCTTAAACGGTTCGCGGAAATGATCTGACCACCGAATGCTCCGCTTGATGGCCTGGCTGGAGATACGCGCCCGGCGCACTCCGCCAAAGAGCGCATCTTTCGGTTCGTTGTTGTCGTCGCGGTTCAGGTTCGACGGGGCGTGGTTCTGGAGGAGATGCAGTGCGATCAGCATGTTTGTGTCCTTTCGTTCGATCAAAAATCAGATAACGATGTCGCAGAAGTCAACCTACGAAATAATCGCGCGCCCAGCGCAACTGAATGTACCGATCTGGATGGCTCCATGCCAGCAGATCGTTCAACAATCGGTTCCAATCGATCCGTTGCTCACTCGCGGCAATCAGGCGCACTGCCTGGCGCAGACGAAACTGGAGTTGTTCGATGTCACTGTCGAGGAGCGCCTGAAAGCGCCGGTCAATGCTCTCGCTCGCCCGCATGTGCCGCACGCTGCGGAGGGTTGCGCCCAGGCTAATGCCATCATCGCGCGCATCGGCGAGCGGAAAGAGGGTTGCGACCAGGAAGTAGATACTCTCTTCAGGTTGACCAGCGATCTCAGCAGGCAGCGATTGAAAGAAGATCCGATGAACATCCCGCGCTTCGTGCAAGGCGCGTCCGGCATTCCGCTTGAGCCGCGCCCTTCCGGCGCTATCCAGCCGCTCGAGCGCAGCAATGAATTCGGCAACCTGGCGTTGCCGCGCGGTTGGTTCACTCATGACAGCCACTCCTTTCGTTTTGCGGAGAACCTTCGATCGCACTCAGTCTTTGCTTCAACCCGCTTCCGTAACGCATCGGCGCTTCCGCCGAGTTGTTCCAATGCATTGTCGAAGCAGCGTCGGGCAATATCAATCACCTTTGCATCCCACAGATTTAGAGCAGTGTCACGTTGGTCGTCATGACTTACCTGATTGATGAAGCCGCGAAAATGCGCTCCTAATTGCCGCCAGTAATCGGTGATCATGCGCTCGCGCACACTTTTGAAGCGCACGAGGTTATTGCGCGCCGCGCCGCTCTGGCTGCGTTCCGGGCGAAAATGCCGATCAAACACGGTTTGCACGATCTGGACGCCTTCGTTTGCGTGTTGCAGCGCCGCATCGATGAAACCCGCAGCATCGATATCGGTCAGCAGAGCCGGTGGAGCTTCCAGCGATTCATCAAGCCATTCGAAGATTTTGGCTTTCCCATCAGTGCGCAGGCCAAGACAGCGAAAACGCACCGCCTGACGCTCGGCAAGAACACCCCGATCGATCAGGCGCGCCACCTGCTCGACGACCTTGGGGCGCTCGCTTGACGTTTCTTTCAACAACAGCGTGGTGTATTCGCGCCAGACCGCTTTGCCCTGTTCTGGACGCAACGGTTTCGATGCGCGAAAGGCGACAAACGGATCGTCCCACAGTTCGACCTTCTTGGTAAGCCAGTGTCCCATCTCAAAGAGCATATCGCTCACAAACACGGTGGTGGTTCGTCCACATTGTGTGCAAATCGTTTGTCCATTCTGTGGATAGAGACGCATCCGCCGCGCCGGAAAGGTGAGACTTTCAATGTAGCCCACTGCGCTGACCTCGTGCTGCTTCTTCACCACCGGCGGATCAGAGGTCCAGATCGCTGCGGCGCCGCGCGCAGGATCGGCAGCGCGCGGATGGAAATCTTTGCTCAGCAGCGACAGGATTAGCGTCTCGAACAGCGTGTCGCCGACGGGCAACACGTACACCGGCGGAACACCGTTGATCGATGGGCGCATCCCTGCACCGCCCGATGAGGCAAACGCAGAGACGGTCACCAATCCCCGCGCGCAGCAGGCTGGACAGCAGCGGTGACTCTCGTCAGTCACGTGGTTGAAGTGGGTTCGCTCAGTGGCAACTGGCACCTCGGAAAAGAGGCGCGCAATCGGCTGCGCGTCGCTCCATGCGCGTTGTCTGCCTGATGGTTGCCGGCCATCGAGCGGAACATCGCCGGTTTGCAGGAAAGGTTTGTCTGGATCAAACAGATCAAAACGTGCTGCATGCGCTTGTTCAAACTGCTGGATTCTGTTTGTGTCAAATCGTCCGGCGTGCAGAAGTTGCGCAATATCGCCCACCTTCTGTGGATCGCAGATCACCTGCACAATCGCGACCAGTAACCGGTGGGTTCCCCCAATCACGAGCGGTGACGGATCGCTCAGCCCAACCAGTTCGTGGGCGCGCGTCAGACAATCATAGATACTGAGTTCATCCTCGCGCTGACCCTTCCTAATCACCCTGATCCACGGTTCTGTCCAGAGATTGAAATGCGGAGATGCGGTCATACGTCCTCCTCGAACCAGGTTTCGTTCGCTTCAGCCTGCCCTTTCTCGATCACCAGTCCCAATTCCCGATCAAGACGCAGGCGATGCCGGTTGAGCGTCGCGCTATGCGTTGCGCGATCCAGTGGGAGTGGGTGCAACCCGCGCAGCGGGGTCGGAACGTCTTTCCAGGGCCAGCGCAGATTCGCTGGCCGACGCTCATCACGATAGAGCGCAATGATTGCGCGGTCCATAACCGGCACAGCGTGGGTCATCAGATCTTTGATCTGCTCGAGCGTTGGCGGCACATCGGTCGGGATGCGAAACGTACCGTCGGCATCGAGCGACAACTCCCCATCGACGGCGTACACCGGCACAAGTGTCACCTGATCGCCAAGGCGGGTTTTGGCCAGTTGCCAGTTGGCTGCTTCCCCCGTCTCATCATCAATGAACGCGCGACCGCCATCTTCGACAATCGGGGCGCAGCGCATGGCATCTGGTATCAGCGGGGTGCGCGCTTTAAGAGTTTGCACGTTGATCGATGTTTGGTACGCTTGTTCGGCCTGTGCTATTTCATCAGCGTACCGATCGCAAGGCGGCGTATCGCCATACACGGCTTCGATAAGCGCTCTGTAATCGCATGGCAAAGTGATGGCGCGCTCACCGGCGCTCATATTCTGCTCGAGCGCCGCCAGACTGCGCCACAGGATGTACGGCTCATAAATCTTTTGCCAGCGTCGCCAGTCGGGTTTGCCCTGTTCATTGAAGGGAACAACCACCTCGAGCACTGGATGCTGGTGGTGTGCCGGTCGTGGGCGGCAATGGCGATGGAGCCGTCCGGCGCGCTGTAACAGCAGGTCAATCGGCGCAAAGTCGCTGATCATCACATCGACATCGTAGTCGAGGCTCTGTTCCAGCACCTGCGTTCCCACGATGATAATCGGTTGTTCTGGTGTGCGGGTTGACTTCGTTCCGAGCAGATCGCTGATGCAACGTTCCCGGCGCTGCCGTTCGTGCAGGGGAAACCGCGCGTGGAGCAAGACACGGTCATTGTGCGCAGCTTTCAGGTTGCGCAGTTCCTGATAGATCGCCTGGGCACCGTCCACACGATTGCAAATGCGGGCGACTGCGCCGCCTGCATCCGCGAGTTGCAGCAAACGCTGCGCTTCTTCTGCCGGAGTGTGCAGCAGGCGTAATCGAAGAGTGAATTGTTGTTCAGGGCGAAATACCTGAAACGAAACGTGCGCACATGCCTGACGATTGTAGATCGCCAGTAACGGGTATGGCGCGCTCTGCTGGAGGTGTGGTGATATACCCAATCCTTTGCAAAACGCCTGAGCCAGTTCAGCGTGGCGTTTCTGCGGCAATGTGGCTGACAGGAGTATCACCGAACACCCCAGGCTTGCCAGCCATGTCAGCGCGTGATCGATAATCACGTTCATGTACGCATCGTAGGCATGCACTTCGTCAATGATGACTACCTTGTTTGCCAGACCGAAGAGACGCAGCGGATAGTGGCGCACGTTGAGACCGCCCAGTTCGATCTGATCAACGGTGCCGACGCCAAACGGCGCCAGCATCGCTTTCTTCGGGCCGACAAACCACTCCAGTGCTGCATCAGCGCTTCGTCCATCGGCATCGAAACGATCCTGATCAGCATGAAGAGCCAGTTGTCGTCGTAAGTCGTCCTCGACCACCATCGCCTGGCTGTGCGTCAGCCTTACGTTGCCGTCCGGGCCATACAACCGCTGGTAGAACGTTTCCAGGCGAGAGAACATCTGGTTGCTGGTGGCCATGGTGGGAAGAGCAAAGAAGATTTCATCAGTCTGGCGTATAGCAGCGATCCGCCGGGCCAGCGCGAGCGCTGCTTCGGTTTTTCCCTCACCGGTAGGCGCTTCGATGATCGCCAGCAGGGGTTGTTTAATCTCAGAGGCTTTCAGTTGATCAACAACAACCTGTAATGGGCGCGGCTTAACCGTCGGGAAGAGACTCTGAAAGCCGCTATACTGGGGCGTACCGCGCCTGAATGCCAGGTGATGCGTTTCCAGCGCGGTCTTCGCCCGCTGACGGCTGAGTTTCAGATATTCTTGCGCACTCATAGCTGGTGTTGACGGAAAATCGTGCTCATTCGATCCCACCCAATCACACCAGACAGTCAATCCCGTCAGCGCGACGGTAGCCGGCCGTACCAGATCGGGGACGCCGATTGTTGCTACTGGAATGTCACTCGGCGCTAATAGTTGACGCAGCAGACAGAAGGTTTGCTGACGCCACTCTTTCCAGCGCGGTTCATTGCGCTCGGCGTGATGCAGCCGCTTGTGGATATCGCTCATGGAGGCTTCAGCAAAACGTCCGTGATGTCCACCCATCGCATCGCGAATGATCCAGAGCAGTTCATCTGGAATGTTCGGTTCTTCATTTTTGAGGTGATGGTGTAGCCAGCATGCGCTGACTTCAGCGTGGTACAGATCAACCTGCTTGTTGCCAATGGATATCCCTTCGTCGCGTAGGCGATCACACTGCGCTGCGTCTTGTTGTTGAAACGCAGCGGAAATCTTGCCAAGGTCATGAATAGCGACCAGGAAAGGCAGCCAGCTGAGCAGCGCATCGATCTGTGCGCCTCGCCAAGCAGTGATGATGGCTTGACGCAAGCGAGGCGGACCGTCACGCAACATTGCTTCGGCCACGCAGCCAACATCAATCATGTGGAACACTGCCGGATGAAATTGGGTGGCGGGCTGTCCAGCTCGTGGCGTCTTACCCCAGAATGCAAGGATCATCACCCTACTCCGCGTTACTGCTGTAGATTTTGGCCAGCTCACGCGCTTCACACACCAGTTCAGCACGCAGTTCCTCCGGCGCAAGCTCTCCGAGCGCTACGTCCCACTACCGAATCCAGGATTTCACGCCCATCCTCCTCCTCGTAAATGTACCCCGGCACATCAGCCAGGTTGCGATGGATGGTGGAACGGTCTACTCCCAGACGGCGCGCCAGTTCAGCCTGGGTCAGTCCTTCGGGGTGAGCGAGCAGTAATTGTTCGATCTGCAGCAGCCGTTCGGCTTTGTTCGCAGCACGTTTCATGGATGTCCTCCAGATGCCCGCTGCCGGTCGTCCGGCACGGTTACAGAACATGTGTTCTGAAATCTCAACTATTATACCAACTGGCAAGCCGCATGCGCACGCTTATCAGAGTGCATCACAACGCTATCGCAGCAATCTCCAATCCAAAATCTACAATCTAAAATGGTATTCCTCGCGGGCGCGTCAGGCGCTGCCTGTCGCCGGCGGATCTGTCGCTCCTGGCGCGCAAGGGCGTCGTCTGCTCGATTGCGCTGTTGATGCCACTCTATCACGCACGTGTTGCAGGTAGTGCAACACCCAGGAGCGGCATGACCTTTTGTTTGTTCCAGGTTGCATTGACGATCGCTGCCTGACTGAAGATAAGGCGCAGGCAACACGAGTATTTCAATCCAGCGTTCGGTAACGGGGAACAGGGGAGGAACAACGAGGTTCTTTGCGTATCATACCATAATATTGTGTCAGATACTGTCACAAATAGTGTTTACGAGGCATGATCGTTCTGGTTTGGAGACCTGCGCGACAGGCAACGCTTCGAGACGTTGCGCTGCAACGTTGCGAACACATGCGCCGTTCCTGCGCTTAACCGGCAATGACCATCCTCACCTCTTAACCATCCCCCAACTTGACAATCATCTCTAAATAGAGTAAGATTGACACTAACGGGCGGAACGCCGATTTTTATTTCATATCAGGATAGTGTAAAAATGACACTAAATACGTCGCTCCATCCCGACATTCTCAGCGCCATTCGCCGCGCGCTCGCGGAAGACATCGGTCCGGGGGATGTCACCACCAACAGCATTGTGCCGCCGGATGCGCTGATGCGCGGACGGATCATCGCTAAACAGGACGGCGTGGTTGCCGGGCTCGATGTGGCGCAGGCGGTTTATCGCGTGGTCGATGAACGGATCGTCTTCACTGCACTGGTCGCCGAAGGTGAGCGCGTCGCTGACAGACAGACCCTGGCGCTCGTCAGCGGTCCGGCGCGCGGGTTGCTGACCGCCGAACGTACAGCGCTCAACTTTCTGGGGCGCATGTCGGGTATCGCGACCCTCACCCGTCAGTTCGTGGATGCCGTTGCCGGAACGCGCGCAACGATTCTCGATACGCGCAAGACGGCCCCCGGCTTGCGTATGGTCGATAAACTCGCGGTTCAGCGTGGCGGTGGACGGAACCATCGGATCGGGTTGTACGATATGGTGTTGATCAAGGATAACCATATCGATTTTGCCGGTTCACTGCGCGCCGCGGTCGAACGCTCCCGTGAATGCGCACCGCACCTCGATATTGAAGTCGAGGCGCGCACCATCGCCGATGTGCGTGAAGCGCTCGACCTTGGGGTGCAGCGTATTATGCTCGACAACATGACCCCGGCGATGATGGCGGAAGCGGTGCGTCTGGTCGCCGGTCGCGCCCGCCTGGAGGCGTCGGGCAATGTTGCGCTCGATACAATCCGGCAGATCGCCGAAACCGGGGTGGACGACATCTCAATCGGTGCATTGACCCACTCGGCGCGCGTTTTTGATGTGAGCTTCGATTATCTTGCTTCTGAGGAAGCGACAGGGAGATGACTATGAACACGCAGGAAATGTTCGCCCTGCTTCAGCGCAAACTCGGTAACCTTGCGCCAGCATTTGAACTCGCCTGTAAGGCGGAACTGGCGGTCGAAATCCTGGAACTCAAGAAACAGCGCAATGCCGTCATTCTGGGGCATAACTACATGGAACCGGCGCTCTTCCATTCGATTCCCGACTTCACCGGTGATTCGCTCGACTTGAGCCGCAAAGCAGCCATGACCGACAAAGATGTCATTGTGTTCTGCGGGGTGCGCTTCATGGCAGAAACCGCCAAAATCCTCAATCCGACGAAGACGGTGCTGCTGCCGTCGGAGAAAGCCGGGTGCTCGCTGGCGGCCAGCATCACCGCCGACGATGTGCGCGCGCTGAAAGCCCGCTTCCCCGGCGCTCCGGTTGTCTCGTATGTCAATACCTACGCCGATGTGAAGGCTGAAAGTGATATCTGCTGCACATCGTCCAATGCCGTGGCAGTCGTTGAGTCGCTCAACGCCGATACAGTGATCTTTCTGCCCGATGAGTATCTGGCGCGCAATGTGGCGCGCGAAACCGGCAAACACATTATTTTCCCGACGCTCCAGCCGGTCAATGGCGATACGCTCCTCGATTATCAACTCGTCGGCTGGCATGGACGCTGTGAGGTGCACGAGAAGTTCACCGTCGACGATATCCGGCGGGTGCGCGCGCAGTTCCCCGATGTCGTCATTCTGGCGCACCCGGAGTGCAGCCCGGAGGTGGTCGAGGCATCGGATTTCTCTGGTAGCACAAATGCGATGATCCGTTATGTTCAGCAGACCGGCGCGCCACACTACCTTCTGCTTACCGAGTGCGCGATGGGGGACAATATCGCTGCCGCGAATCCGGAGAAGGATATGCTGCGGCTCTGTATGGTGCGTTGTCCGCATATGAACATGATCACCCTGGAGGATACGCGCGACGCATTGCTCTACAACCGCTATGTCATCGAAATCCCGGAGGACGTTCGCCAGCGCGCGTATCGCGCCGTGGAGCGGATGATCCAGATCGGGTAGTCAGATTGTGAGACAACCATGAAAACCACCGATGTGCTGATCATCGGCTCCGGCATCGCCGGCGCGGCGGCGGCGCTCGAACTTGCGCGCAACCCGCGCCGCCATATTACTCTGCTGACGCGCGAAACCGATCCGCGCGAGTCGAACACTCGCTATGCGCAGGGAGGTATCATTGGGCGCGGACCTGGCGACTCGGCCGATCTGCTGGTGCGCGATATTCTGGCAGCCGGTGCAGGGGCGTCGTCTCGACGCGCAGCGCGTATCCTCGCAGAGGAAGGACCGCGCCTGCTGGAAGAGGCGCTGATCCGTACTGCGCATGTCGAGTTCGACCGTGCGCCAAACGGTGACCTGGCATACGGCAGAGAAGCTGCGCATTCGCGCAATCGTATTCTCCACGTTGGCGACGGCACCGGCAGGGCGATCATCGACGCGCTGATGACCGCCATCTACGAGCGCCCGAATATCGAGGTCATGACCGGTCTGACTGCCGTCGATCTGATCACGTCGCCGCACCATTCGCATAATCCGCTCGCCGCCTATGAACCGATCGCGTGCCATGGCGCGTATGTGTTCGAGCGTGAGCGCCGCACCGTCCATCGCACACTCGCCACGTTCACCATCCTCGCGACCGGGGGATTGGGACGCCTCTACCGCAACACGACCAACCCTCCCGGCGCACGCGGCGATGGTCTGGCGATGGCGTATCGCGCCGGCGCTCGCATCGCCAACGCTGAGTACATCCAGTTTCATCCAACGGCGCTTGCCGTTCCCGGCGCCGAAGGGTTCCTGATCAGTGAGGCGGTGCGCGGTGAGGGGGGTATCTTGCTGACGCCGGAAGGCCATCCGTTTATGCACAAATACGCTCCGAAATGGAAAGACCTGGCGCCGCGCGACATTGTGGCCCGCGCGATTCATGCCGAAATGGAGGAGCATGGCTATTCCCACGTTCTGCTCGACATCGCTTCGCGCCTTTCGCCCGACACGATCCGCACCCGCTTCCCCAACATCTACGCCGAGTGTCTGCGCGTCGGCGTGGATATCACCCGTGAGCCGATACCGGTGGTGCCGGCGGCGCACTATTCATGCGGCGGAGTGCTGACCGATGAATGGGGTCGGTCGAGCATCGCCAACCTGTATGCGGTCGGTGAAGTCGCCTGCACCGGCGTGCATGGCGCCAACCGCCTGGCATCGACTTCGCTGCTCGAAGGACTGGTCTGGGGCGTGCGCGCCGCGCGTGACATCGAGGCGCGGTTGAGCGCCGATCAGACGCCCATCCTGCCACCTGCCGACGACATCCCGCCGTGGGACGAGTCGGGTCTGACGGAAGACTCTGACCCGGCGCTGATTCAGGGTGACATGCAGACCATCCAGAACATTATGTGGCACTATGTGGGGTTGATCCGCTCCGGCAGCCGTCTCTCGCGCGCCATTCGCGAGTTGCGCCATCTGCAGAACGAAATCGAAACCTTCTACCGGGCAACGAAACTGAGCGACGGATTGATCGGGTTGCGCAACGCCGTTGAAGCCGCGCTGATCATCGCACAGGCAGCGCGGCACAACCGTCAGAGCCGCGGATGTCATTATCGGGTCGATGCGGTCGAGGTCGGGGAGCGGCTGCTCTGAGATGAAAAGAGGCGCTGGATGCGCGGGCGGCTCGCCCGCCTCCTCAAGAGGCGCGGGGTGCGCGGGCGGCTCGCCCGCATTCTCAGGCCTGTGTGCATCGCAGCGGTGTGCGCCATGCGCATGACTGTCTGATGCCAGTTTTACGTGAACACGTTAGTATTGCGTCAAAGCGCACCGGTACGTCGTGTGCGCCAATCTGCAATCTCAAATCGCCAGTCTAATCTGATCGCGGGGGCTTCCCCCCGAACACCCGATCGTGAACAGGCGCCTGCGGAGGACGACGGGCTCGAAACAGTGCAATTCATAAGCGTGGCCTTTGTGGACGTTGTGCCTTTGTGGTGCAATCATCAAACGATGTCTCGTTGTCGTGCTAATCCGTAATGAGTGATATTAAGTCGCGTTTGGGCATTCTGGCGCCTGAAACAAATGAGTGTACGCACGTCGCCTGAGAATCACCCTCGTCCGAGTTCCTGTCGCGCATGGATGCGAAACGCTTCCAGGAGCGCCGCAGGAAACACTTCTGTGTCTGCTGCGCCGCGGTAGTGCATCAGCGCCATCTCGATCAGCGGGCGCAGTGCAGGCGGCAGATGCTCGAGCGCCCACTGACCGCCTTCGTCTTTGGAGAGCGCCCGGCGCGTCTGCAGGAATGCCAGCGTGCGGCAGGCATTCAGAATGGCATAGACCGGATCGGCGTAGATGCGATCCAGCGCCTCGGTGACATCGTCGATGATTGCGGCAATATAGTCTTCCTCGGGCACGGTTGGAAATACATTGGCGGCAGGCGGACCGTAGAGCGCAATGCCTCGTTGCCGCACGACCGTAATGTGCGCGGCAAGGTCGGGATCGCGCTGATCACGTGCATTCCAGGTGCGCCACCCTTCGCCTGCCAGGTCGCGTATGCAGGCGTCACGCCACATTTCGCTGTAGTGCAAATCGAACGGCAGCGGGTGGCGCCATGGCCTCAGCATCGTCAGCGCCAGAAAACTGATTTCGATCGGCGCCGGCTGGCGCGATGCGCGCAACAGGTGACTGGCGATGTCTCGCTTCGTCGTCAGCGACATCGGCGCTCGCGTGATGACCAGCAGGTCGAGATCACTCTGCGCCGGGTTGAAGCACCCCATCGCCAGGGAGCCGTGCAGATAGACGCCCACCAGGTCATCGCCGAGCATCGTGCGTACATCCGCAACATAGCGCTCGACCTGTGCCTGGATCGGTGCGGTGATTGCGCGATTGTGAGATTGCGCAATTGTGAGATTGCCAGGTGACCACATTGGCACGCTCAACGTTCCCACGTCCTGCGTTCTACGTTCCACACACCAAGCCCCTCGAGGTCGGGACGCACACAGGTCTGGTGTGCGCGTCACTTCGTTCCGCTACGGCAGCGCCTGGTCACCAGCGCAAGACCTCAAGCATCGGGCGTATTTCACGTTCAACGTTCCCACGTTCAACGTTCAACGTTCCCACGTTCAACGTTCAACGTTCCCACGTTCAACGTTCAACGTTCCCACGTTCAACGTTCCCACGTTCAACGTTCAACGTTCAACGTTCCCACGTTCAACGTTCAACGCCTCACCCTTCCTCAAGTTCGACCAGCAACGCACCTTTAGCGACCAGTGCGCCAACCGCATACGGCAGACGCAACACAATCCCGTCGTGTGGCGCTGCGACAATGTGCTCCATCTTCATCGCTTCCAGCACGACCAGCGGCTGGTGCGCAGCCACGCGCTCCCCTTCATGCACCAGAATACGCGCAATCGTGCCTGGCATTGGCGCCTCTAATCCGGCGCGGCTGTGGCTGTGTCCCGCTGCTCCCAGGCGCTCGACATCCAGCGCAGCATGAACGAGACGGAAGCGCTGTCCGCGCCATTCGATGCACCACGCCGCACCATCGCGCGTCATCCCGAATCGTTCGATGCGTCCATCCGCCATCCGCAGCACCAGATGATCAAGACGCGCCGTCAACGCCTCGACCGTGTAAGACGCTCCGTCGATCGTGATCCGCCACCCATCGGCATGTTCGGTGATGCGTACATACCGCTCACCCGCATCATCGCGGTAGTGCAGCGGCATATCGGCGCGCAGCATCCGCCACGGACCGAGCGCTCCCCACGGATCGCGCGTGGCGGCTCTGCCGGATGCCAGCGACTGCACATCGGCAATCGCCGCCGCCAGCAATACTTCATTCGGCGCCAGGAGCGGAACCGGCAGATGCTGCGTCACCTGGTGCACATTCAGGAAATCAGTGGTCAACTCGCCGGCGCTGAACGCCGGATGTTCGGCGATTGCGCGCAGCAGGGGCAGGTTGGTCGTCACCCCGTCAATCACACAGCGATCAAGGGCTGAACGCAACGTCGCGATCGCAGCCGAGCGGTCGTCGGCATACACAATAAGTTTTGCCAGAAGCGAGTCGTAGTACAGAGTCACCTCATCTCTGGTTTCGACGCCGGTATCGCAGCGAATATCATCCGGCAGATCGAAGCGCGTGAGCCGTCCGCCGGTTGGCAGGAAGGTCACCGGATCTTCGGCGCAGAGGCGCACTTCGATCGCATGCCCGCGCTGGCGCAGGTCCTCCTGACGAAACGGAAGGCGCGCGCCGCCGGCAATTGCAATCTGCAACTGCACCAGATCGACGCCGGTAACGGCTTCGGTGACCGGATGTTCGACCTGCAGGCGGGTGTTGACTTCGAGGAAGGCAAACCTGCCATCGGTCTCGTCGTACAGAAACTCTGCCGTGCCGGCATTGACATAGCCGGCGGCGCACGCAAGACGCACCGCCGCCTCACCGATCATCTCGCGCTGCTGAGGGGTCAACGCCGGTGATGGCGCCTCTTCGACGATCTTTTGATGACGGCGCTGGATCGAGCATTCGCGCTCGAACAGGTGAACGCAGTTGCCGTGCGCGTCTGCCAGGATCTGCACTTCGATATGGCGTGGACGGGTGAGCAGCTTTTCCAGGAAGATCGTATCATCGCCGAAGGCGGCGCGCGCTTCGCGTCGGGCGCTCTCCAGCGCTGCAGAAAGTTCATCGGCGCTGTGCACGATGCGCATGCCGCGCCCACCTCCGCCGGCGCTGGCTTTGATCAGGATCGGATAACCGATGCGCATCGCCTCGCGCGCCAGCGTCTCTTCGCTCTGGTCGGCGCCGTGGTAGCCGGACGCGACCGGAACACCGGTTGCCAGCGCCAGACGACGGGCGGCAATTTTGTCTCCCAGCGCCTCGATCGCTTCCGGCGGCGGACCGACGAACACCAGTCCAGCATCGCGACAGGCGCGGGCAAAGCTGGCGCGTTCGGCGAGGAAACCATAGCCAGGATGGATCGCCTGTGCGCCGGAACGCAGCGCCGCTTCGATGATCGCCTCAATGCGCAGATAACTTTCGGGCGCAGGGGCTGAACCAATGAACACTGCTTCGTCTGCCAGGCGCACATGCAGTGCTCGACGGTCAGCTTCGCTGTACACGACGACAGCGGTAATCCCCAGGGCATGACAGGCGCGAATGATTCGAACGGCGATCTCACCGCGGTTGGCGATCAGGAGTCTGGCAAACACGGCTTCCTATCCTGTGCATAACTGTGCTGTAGTAGGCAATTATACCATTTTTGATTGGCGATTTTCGATTGTCGATTGTCGCGCACAACGTCCTGGTGCGCCTGGACGAACCACCGCACACGGCGTGTTCATGTGAAACTGGCATTGGAGAGCAACAACAAAGGGCCAGACATTCAAAACCGCGCGTTGGGAACGATAAGTGCCCATCCAAAAAACCGCCCCTTCGGTACGCGCAGTGCGCTCCTCAGGATGCAGTTTTTCGACATCCGGCATTATTCGGATGAGTCCTAAATCAACAAAATCACGAAACAGACACCCAAAATCTAAAACCTGCAAACCTAAAATCCAACACCGGGTTCCAGGAACCAAAACCCAAAATCAAGAACCAAGCATCGGAAGTCTAAAAAACTCAAAATCAGACATCGGGAACCAAAACTCAAAACTTAAGAATCGACTACCGGAAATCTAAAACTATAAAATCAAGATAGACATCGGAAACCAAAACCCAAAATCAAGAACCGACTACCGGAAGTCTAAAACTACAAAATCGAGATCAGACATCGGAAACCAAAACCCAAAATCAAGAACTGAGCATCAGAAATCCAAAACCTGCAATCAAGCACCAATCACCATGAACCGAGAAACAGAAATCACCCAATCACCCAATCACCCAATCACCCAATCACCCAATCACCCAATCACCCAATCACCCAATCACCCAATCACCAACCACATTCACCCCTCCACCCTCCGCATCCCCATCGGAACCAGCGCTCCATCGCGCCAGATCCCTTCGACGTACACGATACCGTAGCGCACTGCGCCGCCCGGAGCGACCGTCAGGGAAGATACGAGGTCGGCATCGCGCAATGGAGCACGCAGTTTCACCTGACGCGCCCGTGGCGCCGGTGCACCGCCAGGACCGAGCGCTTCGACGAGCACCGCTTCGTTTGCGCTGGCAATCAGCGCGCCGGTGACGCGCACCGCCTGACCGGACGAAGGGGTCGCCGCCAGCAATGCGACCGTTGTTTCCTGCCACGGTAACGGCACAATCGTTTGGGGGCGCATCCGATAGCCGAACGCACCGTCGGGTCCGAAACTGCCAGGACCTTCGAGCGCACCGGTGACAGCCACCGCCATGTAGCGCGAGTCGCCAGCCGGTTGAGCGCGGGCGGCAAGGTCGTCGATGGCGCTGTCAGGGTCGAGCCACACCTGACGCGCCGGTGGATCGACAGGCATGGGGGTTGCGCCGCTGCTGAAACTCAACCCGGCGACCAGGCGCGCGCCGCCGGCATCGATCAGCAGGTAGGCGCCGATCGGCAATGATGGGCGGGGCGCACCCAGCGCTCCATCGAGCGGAATGAACGTCGGCGTGGGAACAGGCGTTGCTGCGGGTGCGCCGCCGCACGCCGCCAGTATCGCAAGAAATGTGCAGATCATGAACAATTGCTGCATAGGACTCATCGTACCATGAAAGTCTCAGACAGTGGAATGATAGGTTTTGACAGCTTTCATGGCGTGTTTGAACGGATCCGCCTGCTATACTCGCGCGTAACAGAAGGCAGAACTGTTAAGAACTTTGCAGGAGCAATACATCAATTATGGGAACGCGCAACTCACGGATCAGCGGGTTTTACCAGCTCAGCCCCGACGAACGCCTCAACGTCGTGCGATCATTCGATGGGCTGAACGATGAAGACCTGCGCCAGCTCCACGGCGGCAACGGCGCCCTGACCGTCGAGCGCGCTGACAAGATGATCGAAAATGTGATCGGTACATTCAACCTGCCGCTTGGCATCGCGACCAATTTCCTCATTAACGGGCGCGATGCGCTCATTCCGATGGTCGTCGAAGAACCATCGATCGTTGCAGGCGCCAGTTATGCGGCAAAACTGGTGCGCGACGGGGGCGGGTTTCAGGCGAGTTCGACCCCGCCGCTCATGATCGGTCAGGTGCAGCTGGTGCATGTCGCCGATCCACACCGCGCGCGCCACGACATCCTTGCACAGCGCCAGGCGATCCTGGCGCTCGCCAATCGCCAGAGCAGCAGCCTGGTGTCTCTCGGCGGCGGCGCAAAAGATGTCGAAGTGCGTTTCTTCGAGACCAGCCCGATGGGTCCGATGCTGGTCGTCCATCTGATCATCGACTGTCGTGACGCAATGGGCGCCAATGCCATCAACACAATGGCTGAAGCGGTTGCGCCACTGCTCGAAGAGATCAGCGGCGGCAAGGCGTACCTGCGCATCCTCTCGAACCTGAGCGACCGGCGCCTGGCGCGAGCGCGGGCGATCGTTCCGGCAAAGTCACTGGCGCGCGACGGTCTGAGCGGTGAAGAGGTTGTCGAGGGCATTTTATGGGCATATGCCTTCGCGGCAGTCGATCCATATCGCGCCACGACGCATAACAAAGGCATCCTCAACGGAATCGACCCGGTCCTCATCGCCACGGGCAACGACTGGCGCGCCGTCGAGGCAGGAGCGCATGCCTACGCTGCACGCAATGGTCGATACACATCGCTGTCGCACTGGGAGCGTGACGCGCAGGGGAACCTGGTCGGTACGCTCGAAATGCCGCTTGCGGTTGGGATCGTCGGCGGCGCCACCAAAGTGCACCCGGCGGCACAGGCGGCGCTCAAATTGCTTGGCGTCACCCACGCACACGAACTGGCAGAAATCTGTGTCTGCGCCGGTCTGGCGTCGAACCTGGCAGCGATGCGCGCACTGGCGACCGAAGGCATTCAGCGCGGTCACATGAGCCTGCACGCACGCCAGATCGCGATGGCAGCCGGAGCGCACGGAGAAGAGGTGGATATCATCGCCGCGCGCATGGTGCAGGAGCGGCAGATCAAACCGGCGCGCGCCGGGGCGCTGCTGGCGGAACTTCGCGCCGGTGACGCCGGCGCCGATTGCGTGACAGAAACGGCGCCTGTTGGTGCACTCAACTGAATACCCGGGAGAGGAACGCGAAACGCTGCATCCCGCCGTTGTGATGCAACCCTGTCTGTGCAGGCGCACGGCGCGCGTTTCGCGTTCTCTTTTTTTGCCTTTGATGAGGAGAGTATTGGCCATGATGAAACCTGAACGGTCTGCAGGAATCGTTGGGTACGGTGCATACATCCCGCGCTTCCGCATCGCAGCGCGTGAGATTGCCCGCATCTGGGACGGCGCCGGTGGAACGCCGGTCGACTCCAAAAGCGTACCCGGTCCCGACGAAGATACGATCACCATGTCGATAGAGGCAGCGCGCCACGCACTTGCGCGGGCGCGCGTTGCACCCGACCAGCTTTCAGCAGTATGGGTTGGCAGCGAAAGCCATCCCTACTCGGTCAAGCCGTCTGGAACGCTGGTAGCCGAAGCGCTTGGCGCTACACCATGGGTCAGCACGGCAGACTGGGAGTTCGCGTGCAAAGCCGGTTCCGAGGCGCTGACAGCAGCGATGGGCATGGTCGGCAGCGGCATGGCGCAGTATGTGCTCGCAATCGGCGCCGATACCGCCCAGGGACGGCCCGGCGACGCGCTGGAATACACCGCTGCTGCCGGCGCTGCAGCGTTGCTGATCGGTCCGGCAGCGGACTCGGTTGCGGTTATCGAGGGAACGACCTCATATGTCACCGACACTCCCGACTTTTTCCGCCGTGCCGATACGGCGTACCCGGTGCACGGTCACCGTTTCACCGGCGAGCCGGCCTACTTCGGTACATCGCGCAGCGCTGCCGAAAAATTACTGCACGACCTGGGCGCACAACCCTCCGACTTCACCTACGCCGTGTTCCACCAGCCAAACACGCGCTTCCCGCAGACTGTCGCCCGCCAGCTGGGGTTCACGCCGCAACAGATTGCGCCGGGGCTGCTGTCGCCGAAAATTGGCAACGCCTACTCTGCAGCGGCGCTGCTGGGGTTGTGCGCCATTCTCGATGTGGCACAGCCGGGTGACAGGATTTTCGTGACGACCTACGGTTCAGGCGCAGGCTCCGACGCCTATGCGCTGCGTGTGACCGAAGCGATTTTCGAGCGGCGTGCGCGCGCGCCGCTGACAGCGGCGTACCTGGCGCGCGAAACGTTCGTCGATTATGCCGTGTACGCCAAGTGGCGCGGCAAACTGGTGATGGAGTAGTGCCATGCGACATGTCTATATCATCGGAACCGGGGCAACGCCGGTTGGAGAGCATTGGGACCGCAGCGCCACATCGCTGGCGCTCGAGGCGCTCAACGGCGCGTTAGGAGTTGTTCCCGCATCGCGCATCGGCGCACTCTACGTCGCCAGTGCGCTCAGCGGGTCGCTCCATACACAGAGCCAGATTGGCGCACTGATCGCGACGGCTGCCGGCATCCCCGGCGTCGAAGCCGTCACCATCGAGGCAGGAGGAGCATCAGGCGGCGTGGCACTGCGCCAGGCATGCATGGCAGTGGCATCCGGCGCCGTCGATCTGGCAGCGGTCGTTGGTGTCGAAAAAGTGACCGATGTGCTCGATGCACGGCGCGAAGCGGCGCTGGCGCTGGCAACGGACGCTGACTGGGAAGCGATCCACGGCGTCACGCTGACTGCACTCTGGGCGCTGCTCATGCGCCGGTACATGCACGAGTACGGCTACGCCGCCGACGATTTTGCACCCTTTCCGATCAACGCCCACGCAAACGGGGTCGCCAATCCACATGCCATGTACCGCTTCGCCATCAACACTGAGAAGGTGCGCAACGCACCAATGGTCGCCGAACCGCTCGGCCTGCTCGATTGCTCAACCGCAGCCGACGGCGCCGCCGCCGTGGTGATTGCCAGCGAAGGGCTGGCGCGCGAACTCTCCGCGACCCCGGTGCGTATCGCCGGATCGGCGGTTGCAACCGACACCCTGGCGCTGCACAGCCGACCAGATCCGCTGTGGTTCGCAGCAGCCGCACAGACGACAACAGCAGCGCTGCGTGCGGCGCATCTCACGCACGGCGATGTACAGGTATTCGACGTCACCGACCCACATGGCATCGCTGCAGCGCTGGCGCTCGAGTCGAGCGGGTTCGCCGAACGCGGTACAGCCGTGGCGCTGGCGCGCGAAGGCGCCATCACTCCGAAGGGACATCTGCCGCTGGCGACCGGTGGCGGCTGCAAGGCGCGCGGCGATACGGTGGGCGCTAACGGCGTCTATCAGATTGTCGAACTGGTTGCACAGTTGCGTGGGCATGCCGGCACAGCGCAGGTAGATGGCGCACGGGTGGCGCTGGCGCAGTGCATGGGCGGCATTGGAGCGACAGTAGCGACCCATATTCTGTCACTCGACTGATCTGGAGGTTCAAGATGGATCTGGCAAAACACTGGCGTCTGCGCCATGCGCGATACCGGCTGGAAGGGCAACGCAACCGGCTCACTGGCGAGGTGCGCTTCCCCCCGGCGCCGCCGTGTCCTGGCGAGACTGAAGATACGTGGGAACCCTATGCCCTCAGTGGACGGGGACGCGTCTACTCATTCAGCATCGTGCGGCAACCGCCGGAGGGGTTCGAGGAATTGCCGCCATACCTGGTTGCGCTGATTCGGCTGGATGAAGGACCGATGGTGACTGCGCAACTGACCGACTGCGATCTCGACCGGGCAGCCATCGACATGCCAGTCGAGATGGTCACACGCCGCCTGCGCGACCTGGGACCGACGGGGCTGATTGTGTACGGCTACAAGTTTCGCCCGCTGGTGCAACAGGAAAAGTTGCCCGGAAAGGACTGAGGTGAAAAGAGCCGCCAGATGCGCGGGCGTCTCGCCCGCATCCAGGGTAGAACGCCGGGAGCGCGGGCGTCTCGCCCGCATCCAGGGTAGAACGCCGGGAGCGCGGGCGTCTCGTCCGCATCCAGGGTAGCACGCCGGGAGCGCAGGCGTCTCGCCCGCATCCGGGGTAGCACGCCGGGAGCGCGGGCGTCTCGCCCGCATCCAGGGTAGCACGCCGGGAGCGCGGGCGTCTCGCCCGCATCCGGGGTAGAACGCCGGGAGCGCGGGCGTCTCGCCCGCATCCAGGGTAGAACGCCGGGAGCGCGGGCGTCTCGCCCGCATCCTCGATGCAGGGTGCATCGCAGCGCAGACGCTGGGGCTGAGGTGACCATAACCGATGGTCGATAGTCGTGCAGTCGCATGTCGCCAGATGATCCGTTTCCGCGGACGGAAACGTTTCGGATCTCACGCGCGAACGCTACCTCCGTGTCCTGTGGAGGACACAAAGGTGAGCTACGCCAGACGTAGCCACAGGCCTGCTTGATGGTTGTCCAGGACCTCATCCCCTATAGCCCGCGCCGACGGGCTTTGCCCTGCTCGCCGCGGGCTCTAGCCCGACGGCATCAGGCGCATACCGGATTAATTCCAAAAACCATAAGACGATGGTACATACACGGCAGCCTGTCCTGCACCGCCTGACGGCAGTGGTACGTGGCGGTACGATAGGCTTTAGCCTGTCCACTACCGCCTGACGGCAGTGGTACGTGGCGGTACGATAGGCTTTAGCCTGTCCACTACCGCCGGAAGGTGGTGGGACATACGCGCCAGGTACGACAGGCTTTAGCCTGTCCACTACCGCCTGACGGCAGTGGTACGTGGCGGTACGATAGGCTTTAGCCTGTCCACTACTGCCTGACGGCGGTGGTACGATAGGCTTTAGCCTGTCCACTACCGCCTGACGGCAGTGGTACGTGGCGGTACGATAGGCTGTAGCCTGTCCACTACCGCCTGACGGCAGTGGTACGTGGCGGTACGATAGGCTGTAGCCTGTCCACTACCGCCTGACGGCAGTGGTACGTGGCGGTACGATAGGCTGTAGCCTGTCCACTACCGCCTGACGGCAGTGGTACGTGGCGGTACGATAGGCTTTAGCCTGTCCTGCACCGCCTGAAGGCGGTGGTACATACACGGCAGCCTGTCTTGCACCGCCGGAACGCGGTGGACATACGCGCCAGGTACGATAGGCTTTAGCCTGTCCACTACCGCCCGACGGCGGTGGTACTTGCGCGCCAGGTACGACAGGCTTCAGCCTGTCACGCCACCGCCGGAAGGCGGTGGTACATACACGGCAGCCTGTCTTGCACCGCCGGAAGGCGGTGGGACATACGGGCAGCCTGTCCGCGATCGCCTGACGGCAGTGGTACGTGGCGGTACGATAGGCTTTAGCCTGTCCTGCACCGCCCGATGGCGGTGGTACGTGGCGGTACGATAGGCTTCAGCCTGTCACGCCACCGCCGGAAGGCGATGGTACATATCGGTACGACAGGCTTTAGCCTGTCCACTACCGCCTGACGGCAGTGGTACGTGGCGGTACGATAGGCTTTAGCCTGTCCACTACTGCCTGACGGCGGTGGTACGATAGGCTTCAGCCTGTCCGCGACCGCCGGAAGGCGGTGGGACATATGGGCAGACTGTTCGCGACCGCCGGAAGGCGGTTAGGGAACTGATCACATTGGGGGTTTGGGGGAAGCCCCCGAGATCGAAAGTCGGCGGCGGTATGGCTTTCGCGTGCGCAATGCGACGTCGCTCCGCCGACGCAAAAATACCATTTGTGCGGAAGAGTGAGCGCTTAGCGCATTGCAATGCCATCACAGCAATCTGCAATCCAAAATCTGCAATCTAATACCGATCATCGTTGATAATACCGCATTGCCATATACGGTTTCAGGCTTTGCGATGCCAGGCGTAGTACTCCAAAATCTAAAATCAAAAATGGTGTAAAATGGCAGCATCACAGCGATGCGTCTGACAGTCTCATCACCGGCACAGGTGATAGGGGTGCGTCTCAGCCAACACCTACACACTGCTCATCAGGCGTCGCGCCAGCGACTGCAACCCACGATATTGCAGCGCCTTCACTGCGCCCTCAGAACGGCCGAGGCGTCGCGCCACCTCCTGGATCGATAGGTCGGCCAGGAACCGCAGGGCGATCACCTGCCGCTGATCATCGGTGAGATCGCCCAGGTGACGTCGGAGTTCTTCGCAGTCGAGGCGCATCACCACTTCGTGATCCGGTCCCTCACAGGCGCCGCTCCAGCTCTCCAGCGGCACGGTTTGTCGCAAACGGCTACGGCGAATCACATCCACAGTGCGATCGCGAGCGATGCGGTAGAGCCAGGCGGAGAGGGGCCAGCCGCGATCTTCGTAGCGGTCGAGACTCTCGAAGACGCGCAGAAAGACTTCAGCCCGGAGATCTTCGGCAAGATCGGCATCGCCGAGACGAAAATAAATATAGCGGTAGAGCGGCTGAGCATAGCGATGATAAATCTGGGCAAACGCCGCCTGGTCGCCGTTCTGGGCGCGTTTGATCAGCTCGCTGTCGGAGAGCGCGAGATCGGCATCGCCTGGAAGAACGTGCATGGGCGTGTGTTTCCTGTACATCGTGCGTCATTGCGCATCTGCTCGTCACCAGTTCGAGTGTAGCAGGAGGACGCTACCAGTTCGTAACCAGCGTAACCTTAAGCCGGTGAAAGCGGGTATAATAAGGATCGAAAGGAGCGGCAGCCATGGATTTCACAAACGAGCGCCGCGCCATGATCGATCTCCTGATCCGACGTGGTATCAGCGATCAGCGAGTGCTCGACGCAATGGCGCAGACGCCGCGTCATTTGTTCGTTCCGGCGCACGAACGCTCTCACGCCTATAGTGATCAGGCGCTGCCGATTGGCGAAGGGCAGACTATTTCGCAACCGTACATGGTTGCGCTCATGCTCGAAGCGCTCCAGCTCACTCCAACTGATCGCGTCCTCGAGATCGGCGCCGGTTCTGGATATGCTGCCGCCGTGCTCAGCCGAATCGCAGCGAAGGTGCATACGATCGAATGCCGCGAGACGCTGGCAGCCAGTGCAGCGACGCTGCTTCGCACACTTGGCTATGAGAACGTCACCGTTCACACCGGTGACGGCACACAGGGATTGCCGGACTACGCACCCTTCGATGCCATTCTGGTCTCGGCAGCGTCACCCTGGGTGCCTGCACCGCTGCGTGAACAACTGGCATCGTTCGGGCGCCTGGTGATTCCGGTTGGCGGGAGGCATGCGCAGATTCTCCTGCGGCTACGCCGCGAAGGGGACACGCTCCGCACTGAGCGGCTGTGTGATGTACGCTTCGTCCCGCTGATCGGCGGACATGCCTGGACGACAGAGCACTACCCGGAACATTGAACTGGATGGAGTCACTATGTTTTCGACGCCTGATGAGGGCATTTTTGCGGGACGCAGCAACGATACGGTTGAATTGTTCAAAGCGTGGGCAGGCACCACTGTTGCCTACGCTGTTTTTCAAACCGGCGCTACAAACCTGGCAACCAGCCGGTTTCTAACGAACCTCTTCATCGCAGCCGTGGTGTGCGGGCTGGGGTTCGTGCTTCACGAACTGGCGCACCGCATCGTGGCCCGGCGCTTTGGCGCAGAGGCGCACTTCGTGGCCAATGTGCAGATGCTGGCAATCTCGATTGTGGTTGCGTTCCTGCCGCTTGGTCTGTTCTTCGCCGCTCCTGGCGCCGTCTGGCATCGCGGCTACCTGACCCCGCGCCAGAGCGGGTTGATTGCGCTGGCAGGACCGGCGACCAACCTGGCGCTTGCAGTGGTGTTTCTTATTGCAGCGCCTGTTGCGTTCCTTGCCGGTCTGCGCGATCAATGGGTCGTTCAGTTATTCTACACCGGTGTTGCGCTGAATGCCTGGCTTGGACTGTTCAACATGATTCCCGCTGGACCATTCGATGGCGCAAAGGTACTGGCATGGAGTCCGACCGTCTTTGGCATCACTGTGGGCATCGGTATTCTCCTGGCATTCGTGCTTCCCGGCAATCTTCTCAATATCTGGCTCTTTGTCCTGAGACTGTTTGGCGGCTAATACATCCCGGCAGATTGTCCATTGCTCGGGCAGGCGGGTTTCGGTCCCGTTCTACGATGATGTTTGCCGCAGGCAAACCTGTACTTCAGCGCATTATGAGGAGGTTTCATGCGAACGCCACTTCTCGCAGGCAACTGGAAGATGTACAAAACAACCGGTGAGGCGCGTGAGCTGGTCGAAGGTCTGCTGCATGGGCTCGGCGATCTCAGTGACCGCAAGGCGCTGGTCTGTCCGCCATTCACGGCGCTGCAAACCGTGCGTGATCTGGTGCAGGGCACGCCAATCGCATTGGGAGCGCAGGATGTCTACATCGAACCGCAGGGAGCGTTTACCGGCGCCATCTCGCCGGTGATGCTGCGCGACCTGGGATGCACCTATGTGATCGTCGGGCACAGTGAACGACGGGCTATCTTCGGCGAAGGTGACGAACTGATCGGCAGGAAGGTGCGCGCGGCGCTGGCGCACGACCTTACGCCGATCCTGTGCGTCGGCGAGACCAAACCGCAGCGCGACGCCGGTCAGGCGGAGACCATCGTGGTGGCGCAGGTGCGCGCGGCGCTCGACGGTATGACGCCTGAACAGATCAGTCGCATTGTCATCGCCTATGAGCCGGTCTGGGCAATCGGCACCGGCGACACCGCCACCCCGGCCGATGCGCAGGCGATGCACGAAACGATCCGGCAGGTCCTCGGCGACATGGCAGGGTCCGACGTGGCGGCGACCATCAACATCCTGTACGGCGGCAGCGTCAAACCCGACAATATCGACGATCTGATGGCGCAACCCGACATCGACGGAGCGCTGGTCGGCGGTGCATCGCTCAAGGCGGACAGTTTCCTGCGCATCATCCATTTCCTTCCGCCGCAGGGATGAGGTCAGCTACCCAATCCTCAACGGATTGGGCTTGTCCTTCCAGATTTCGTAGCATCGGTTGACCCACCGACCTGACGCGCCCCCCCGTCCCCCCCACGTTGTGGGGGGGGATTGAGGGGGGGTGGGCTTCCCGCCCTGAAGGGTAAACAACCGTGAGAAGGAGCGAACGTCGGCAAGGATGCACATAAGAGGTGTACGACGTTGAAGGTGGCGCATCACACGGGGAACGGCGCCTGACACTGCGTATGATGCGACTGTGCAATGCACGTGCGAAGAGCGTTCTTCGCTCTTCGCTATTCTCTTTCTGCTTTCGTTAGCCCGATATCACGCATGAGACGACACATCACCCAGATCGTTTGCTAGCCGACGCAACAGTGAGAGCGGAACCGGCTTGGTGAGAAAGTGATCGACCCCCAATCGTTGGGCTGCTTCCTGTAACTCTGGCGAATAGTATGCCGTAATGAGAATGATGCGGGCTGAAAGCGAGCGCTGACGCACGTGCGTGATCAGCGCCAACCCGTTTGCCGACGGCATATTGTAATCGGTGATAATCAGGTCAGCGGTATGATGCTCGAGCCACTCCAGCGCCTCTGATACCGACGCAGCTGTGGCAATTTCACGCTCATCGTTGGTGCGCAGCGCCTGCGTGAGCATGAGCCGCTGATTGGCTTCATCATCGACAATGAGAATGGTGTGTTGCGCCATCATGAATGCCTGCTCGTCGCTGGTGCGGCAGGGCCGCCTGTACGTGGATGAATCATACCCGCTCCATAGCCAGTCGTGGCACACAAGATGTGATCGAAATGTTGGCGTATCTGTAACAGATAACCAGGCAGGCGCAACTTCTCGCCGATTCGTTCGTTGTATACTGTGAAACGAACGATCCACTCTGTGGAAGGCGATTACAGATGCGATGTGTGGCGGTTCACGAAGGAGGACTATTCGCGAGCGAGGGAGCGCACCTGCGCTCGCCCGGGGAAGAGTCCTGTTGGGGCACGGTGCGTCGTGCCCCAACCCGGACGAGAACAGATGATGCAAGACCATCACCCGCCTGTCAGGGGATACCTGGTTTATAATAGTCAATCTTCATAACACATACTCAGTCACTGCTCATTTACCATCCGGTAGGATTTGTGGTACCATGATGATGCACTATCATATCATCGAGTGTACGCCTCGAAGCGTACAACAGAATATCTATCGACGCAGGCAAGCGTCACATCCGCGAAGTTCATTTGCGGGCAAAGTGAGGTTTTGACACTATGGGAAAAAAGATTGAGACTTCCGATCACGACCTCCCGCTGGCCATTCTGGGAGAACTGGTGATCATGCCGCACATGACGGTACCGCTGCAGGTGGGGCAGGGGAAGTCGTATCGCGCCATGGAGCACGCATGGGAGAATGATCATCTTGTTTTGTTGATTTTTGTATCCGAAAGCGAAATCGAGACGTATAAAAGCAGCCAGCCGCAGCAGTTGCCGCCGGTCGGCGTAATTGCGCGTCTTGACGAATTCGTCAAACTCCCCGACGGCACCGCGCGCATCATCCTCGAGGGCATCAGTCGCGCACTGGTGCAGACGATGCTGCAAAGCGAGCCGTTCTACCGGGTCCGCTGCCATGCGATCAGCGATCCTGAGCCCAAGGGCATCGAGATCGAGGCTCTCATGGACTCGGTCAAGCAGCAGATTGATGAGTTCGTCGACCACCTCGGCGAAGTGCCGCAGGATGCAGTCGCATTCGTCCACCGCATCGACAGGCCAGGGCACCTGGCAGATATTGTCACATGGGCGCCGGCCTTCGAGTTCGAGGAACGGCTCGATATTCTCAACGAACTCGATCCGGTCGAGCGGTTGCGCCGCGCACATCGCCTGCTTGCCCGGCAACTCGAATTGCTCAAACTGCGCCAGAAGATTCAGCAGGATACCAAAGAAGTGCTGGACCAGAGTCAGCGCGAGTATTTCCTGCGTGAACAGATGCGCGTCATTCGCCGTGAACTGGGCGAAGACGATGATGTTGATGATCCAATCGATGAGTTGAAGCGCAAGATTGCCCGGCTCGATGCTCCAGACTACGTCAAAGAGCAGGCCACGCACGAACTCAAGCGTCTGGCGCAGCAGGGCATGAATAGCCCGGAAGCGGGCGTTATCCGCACCTACCTCGACTGGATTCTGAACCTGCCCTGGGCGGAGGAGGAACTGCCCGAGATCAGTCTGCACGAGGCGCAGAAGGTGCTCGATGAGGATCACTACGGTCTTGAGCGGGTCAAGGAGCGCATTCTGGAATACCTGGCGGTGCGCAAACTGGCGGGCAATCGGATGCGTTCGCCTATTCTGTGCTTCGTGGGACCCCCTGGCGTCGGCAAAACATCGCTTGGTCGATCAATCGCGCGTGCACTGGGTCGTAAGTTTGTGCGCACCAGTCTCGGCGGCATCCGCGATGAAGCCGAAATTCGCGGCCACCGCCGCACCTACATCGGTGCACTGCCAGGGCGGATCATCCAGGGCATGAAAACGGCAAAGTCGCGCTACCCGGTGTATGTGCTCGATGAGATCGATAAAGTCGGGCAGGACTTCCGCGGCGACCCGACATCAGCGTTGCTGGAAGTGCTTGACCCTGAGCAGAATAATGCGTTCTCCGATCACTACCTGGAGATCCCATTCGATCTCTCGCAGGTGGTGTTCATTGCAACGGCCAATCAACTCGACACGATCCCGAACCCGCTGCGCGACCGCATGGAAATCATCGAGATCGGCGGGTACACGGAGGACGAGAAACTGGGCATCGCACAGGGGTTTCTGGTGCGCAAGCAGCGTGAGTTCCACGGGTTGACGCCGGAACAACTGATCATTACCGACGCTGCTATCATTAAGCTGGTGCGTGAATATACGCGCGAAGCCGGGGTGCGCAACCTCGAGCGCGAGATCGCCAGCCTGTGCCGCAAGACGGCGCGGAAGGTGGCGGCTGCCAGCGATGGCGAACCGATTGAGTTCCCGATTGTCATCGATGCACCCGACATTTCCGAGTATCTGGGACCGCAACGCTACACCTTCGGTCTGGCGGAAGAGAAGGACGAGGTTGGCGTGGCAACCGGCGTCACCTGGTCGCCAACCGGCGGCGACGTCCTTTCGATCGAGGTGCTGCCGGTGCGCGGTAAGGGTGGGCTCCAGCTCACCGGTCAGCTGGGCGAGGTGATGAAGGAGAGCGCTCAGGCCGCGATGAGTTATGCACGGTTCCGTGCTGAACAACTTGGCGTCGATCCGAGCTACTTCGATGAGCACAATATTCACATCCACGTGCCCGAAGGCGCGGTGCCGAAGGATGGTCCGTCGGCTGGCATTACGCTGACGACGGCGCTGATCTCGGCGGTGACCGGCAAACCGGTGCGACGGGACGTGGCGATGACGGGTGAAATTACGCTGCGCGGAAAGGTGCTGCCGATTGGCGGCTTGAAAGAAAAGACGCTGGCAGCCCATCGGGCAGGCATTCGCACCTTCATTCTGCCGAAGGATAATGCGAAAGACATCGCCGAATTGCCCAAGAAAGTGCGCGAGGAGTTGCAGTTGATCCCGGTCTCATCGATGGATGAGGTGCTGAAGATTGCACTGGCGCACTGAGAGAGCCTGCGCCAGAGGTTGTCTGACCCCTCTTCCGCTATGTGGAAGGGGGTTTTTTCTGCTCTCCATTGATATGGCAGATTGGGAACCGGTGCTGGAGGAGTGTCGGACGGTATGCCTGTCGCGAGAGTGATGGGCTGCATCAGGGGGCAGCTGCAACCTGATTGCGCCCGTTGGATTTGGCGGTGTAAAGTGCGCGATCTGCGCATTGAATAAGGGTATCCAGACGATCTTCCTCGCCGAGCCGATCCGACGCAGCGCATCCAATACTGATCGTCACAGGGACAGTGACATCCTGGAAAACGACGGAATGGGCTGCAATCGCTGCGCGCAGCCGCTCGGCGACGTGCAATGCGCCTGCCAGATTTGTTTCTGGCAGCAGCGCGATAAACTCCTCACCGCCGAATCGCGCCAGAATGTCGGCATCACGCAGTTCACGCCGCATACGTCCCGCAACGCTGCGCAACACCATATCACCCACACTGTGCCCATAGGCGTCGTTGATCATCTTGAAGTGATCAACATCGATCACCAGTAACGCCACGTTATGATGATAGCGCCGCGCCCGCTCCAGTTCGCGCGGCGCCAGCGCAAAGAAGTGGTGACGGTTGAACAGTCCGGTCAGGTGATCGGTCGTCGCCAGTCGTTGCGTTTCGGTGAACAACCGGGCATTGGCGATAGCAATCCCGGACTGTCGACTGACAACATCCAGCACCGCGCGGTCGTGTTCGGTGAAATGGCGCTGCGTACGTAGATGATAGATTGCCATAATGCCTGATATCTGGTTGCCTGCAACAATCGGTAATCCAAGGGCGGATGGGATGGAATACGCATCATGTGCTCCTGGACTGGTCAGCACAAGATTGTGTCGAATAATACTTTGCCTGGCCTCAACAACCTGCCAGACCGGACCGACTCCCTGCTGAAGCGCCATCAGCACTTCGGGCATGTTGAGGGTGTGAACATTGGACACGCTTCGACGGTCGCTCGAAAGCAAACCGAGTGCGACAGCGTCGGCGCCAACCAGTTCCATTGACAGACGCGCAACGGTGGACAGAATAATATCAATATCAAGTGCACTGCCGATAACGCGCATGACATCAACAAGACGACGCTCGCGTTCCAGTGCATCATGCATCTGAGCGTACAATTGCGCATTTTGGAGTGCCAGCGATACGCCTGATGCCAGGGTGGCCAGTCGGCGTTCGTGCTCCGGACGATAGGCATACGGCGTAAAACTATCGACGCAAATGAAGGCGATCACGTGCTGGCGTACAATCACCGGCGCGCCCAGCCATGAACGAATAGGCGCCGCCTCTTCAATCTGAACCCATGCCGGGTTGTTCAGCGTCTCGCTGATAATCCAGGGTTGTCTGGTCTGGAGCAGCCGTCGCAGGGTTGGCGTCCGCGGAATCTCAAAGGTCAACTGGCGGATTGTCTGCCCTCTTTCATCACCCAGATGATCGTACCCATGCACCCGAACGACGCGCGCCTGCGCGCCCTCGATCAGCATAACCGACGCGCCGTCGCAGGGCATCAGTGCAACGATCTGGTCGAGCACATGGTCGAGCACCTGTTCGAAATCGAGCAGCGCGCTCAACGTCGCTGATGCCTGACGAAGCACCTCAGCGGCGCGTTGCTCTTCACGCGCCGACTCGAACAGGCGCGCGCGTTCGATCGCCACACTGAACTGATTGGCAATCGCAGCAAACATGCGCAATTCAATGACATCGAATGCCTGGATGGACGGGAGGACCAGATTCAAGATAGCCAGCGGGCGATCGCGACTGTAGATTGGCACACTGATATGACGTACAGGTTCCTGATCGGCTGTGGTGAGATGCGCCAGTCGCGGGCAGACAATCGGGTGCGCCACGGCGGGAAATGCATGATTGAGTAATCGCTGCAAACACTCACAGGGATCGCCGGGCGCGCGCGGCGTGAGATCGATGTGCAATTCACGAGCGCCGTCATGTGCCAGCAGACGCGCAAAATCGCCGCCCTCCACGCCCCACAGCCACGCCGCGCGCGCCCCCAGTTCCTGCGCCAGCGCCTGTACACCTGCCTGCAACTGGCGTTGTGGCTCGACGATGCGATTGAGCGCCTCCAGGACGCTCTTCATAACCTTGAGTTCACGCTGTGCACGTTCGCGGGATGTAATATCCCGGAACAGCCAGAGCCGCCCTTCGTTGTGATCGCCGATACGCAACCCGCGGGTGTAGCGTTCGATGATCCGTCCGTCGCGTAAGGTCAACCAGTCGATCACTTCGAGATCAGAATGGGCATACAACCCGTCGATCCGAACGAGAAACTGTTCCGGGTCGATCACCTGATGCGCCAGATCCCAAATGCGGTCATGTTCTGTGGTCGTCTCCATCCACCCTGGCGTCAAGCGCCATAGTTCCTCGAACTGCCGGTTCAAGAACAGAATCTTGCCCGCAGCGTCGGTTATCAACACTGCTTCCGATGTTGCGCCAACAGCAGCGCTCAAAAGTGCGAATTGTCGATCATCTTGCACAAGGAAGTACATATGAACCACAGCGTCCTTCGTTGGAACGGGCGCCCGCGCTGACGCTATCGCAGCGGTGCATGCAAGGATTGCGCCGAATCATACATCACATGGGAACCGGTTATGCCACCGGCAATGTCAGATAAAAGGTGCTCCCTTCGCCTTCGGTGCTGGTTGCCCATATGCGTCCGCCGTGACCTTCAACCAGATGTTTGGCAATCGCCAATCCCAGTCCGGTGCCGCCGGCGTTGCGTGTACGAGCACGATCCACTTTGTAGAATCGCTCGAAGATTCGCAGGAGATCGCCGGCGGGGATTCCAATACCGGTATCAGCAACCGACAGCAGCAACCATTGTCCAGGCGGATGCGACGCTGGCAGTCCGGGAGGCGCGGGGGCGCCTTCCCCGACCGTGATCATCGTGCCAGCAATTGTGATCCTGCCGTGTTCAGGCGTAAATTTCGAGGCGTTATGGAGGAGGTTCAGGAGCACCTGACCGATGCGGTTCTCGTCGATCAATGCGTGCGGCAGATGATCGGACATGCAGCATGTGACTTGCAGGCTCTTCCGTTCGAATTGTGGGCGAATACGTTCGATAATGCGCTCGACCAGCGGTGCGACTGGCGTTGGCACTAACTGAAGCGCTACCCTTCCCGACTCGATCTGCGACAGTTCATGCAGTTCTTCGACAAGCTGGGTAATCGCATCGACTTCCTGAGCAATCTGGCTCAGCATGCGCTGTGCCACCGGCGCCGGCGGCTCCGATTGCAACGTCTCGACCAGGAGTTTGATCGATGCCAGCGGGGTACGGAGCTCGTGAGAGACGTTGGCGACCAGATCGCGCCGCGACCGCTCGAGCTGACTCAACTGGGTCACATCGCGCATCAGCAGGAGCGCGCCTTTCATGCCATGATTGAGCGGAACCGCGCGCAATCGCAGCATCCGTTGCCGTCCCAGCGGTTGCAGGATGCTTTCGCGTGGCTCAGCCGACTTAATGGACTCTTCGACCATTGCGTCCACCTGATAATCGCGTGCGATCGTGATCAGCCCCTGTCCGACGCTCTTTGTCCGGCTGAGGTTCAACAATTCTTCCGCCTGCGCATTGAGATACAGCACACGCCGATCGGCGTCGACCAGCACCAATCCATCGTCGAATGCAGCGGCGGCAGCGTGAAAGAGTGGAGAAAATGTATCAGGAGCGGGCGGTGATGGAGATTGCTGGACAGGCGATTTTCGACGCCATCCCCAGACGAGGGATAGCGCAAGCGCCAGCAGGAGCGTGGCAATAATCCATTCCATCACAGCATTCACGCCGGTTGGCGCCAGATATCAATTTGGCGCTTCAAAGCGATAGCCGATGCCGCGCACCGTATGAATATAGACCGGCCTGCTCGGATCGGGTTCGACCTTTTCACGCAACCAGCGAATGTGCACATCAACGGTTCGACTATCGCCAAGAAAATCGTATCCCCACACTCGCTCGAGCAGCATATCGCGCGACAGCGCCATACCGCGGTTGCGCACCAGGCACGTCAGCAGATCGAACTCCTTCTGGGACAGGCTCAACTCCATATCACCGCGCCAGGCGCGCCGTGAGCCGGTATCGATCCGGATTGACCCGGCGTCGAGCACCTCGCGCATCACGCTGACCCGGCGTTCGGAACGGCGCATGATGGCGCGCACCCGTGCCAGCAACTCTCCGAGGCTAAATGGTTTGGCAACGTAATCATCGGCGCCAAGCTCGAGACCTGCAATACGATCAATTTCGTCCTGCCGCGCGGTCAGGATCAAAATCGGAACCTCGCTTTCCTGGCGCAGAATGCGGCACACCGAAAACCCATCCAGACGCGGCAACATCACATCGAGGATGATCATATCAGGTTGATCACGCCGCGCCCGTTCGAGACCTACCACACCATCAGCGGCATTGATGACTGAATAGCCCTCACGCTCCAGGTTGTATCGCAACGTCTCCGAAAGAATCGGATCGTCTTCTACCAGCAGAATGGTGGACATGTGCATGTCAGCGCTCACAGTTCAGATAGATCGGGCGGTGTCAGCATTGGAGCGATCTGGCTGCTCATCCGCTTCCGCCCCACAGTACGCTCATTGCTGTGGACCTGCGCTGTCCACGACGCGCCCAACGCCATCGCTGGCGCGACAGACATAAACAGTCGCTGTACGACCGGTTGCCTGGTGGTATGCCTGCAACAGATGACGGCTGAATGGTTCGACCTCGCTTTGTTCAACCAGGCTCACGGTGCACCCGCCAAATCCCGCGCCGGTCAACCGCGATCCGTAACATCCCGCCAGACGCTGCGCCGTTGCGACCAGATGATCGATCTCGGGCAGGCTGACCTGATAATCGTCACGCAGACTGGCGTGTGACTCGTTCATCAATCGCCCGAACGCAGCCACATCACCGTATTCGAGCACCTCAGCGCCCTGGAGTGTGCGCCGGTTCTCACTGACCACGTGCCGGGCGCGCGAGCGAATCGGCTCCGGCAGCGCATCGAGCTGCGCTGTCAGTTGATCCTCGCTGACATCGCGCAATGCGCGAATACCGGGATACCACTGTTGGAGCAGCTGAACCGCCGTATCGCACTCCTGGCGCCGCTGGTTGTACGCCGACGCGGCCAGTGTTCGCGGAATGTGGCTGTCACAAACGACGACCGCAACCGTCGGCGGCAGCGGAAGAGCGCGATAGGACAGATCGCGGCAGTCGATCAGCAGCGCATGGTCGGCGCGACCAAGCACTGCGATCAACTGATCCATGATGCCACACTGAACGCCGACGAAATTATTTTCTGCGCTCTGTGCCAGCAATGCCAGTTTTTCACCAGGGATGTCCAGCTGATTGAGCGCCTGGAACGCATACCCCACAGCAACCTCGAGTGCGGCTGATGACGAAAGCCCGGAACCGCGGGGGACATCACTGGCGATCAGAAGGTCGGCGCCCAAAAGTGGAAACCCTGCATTCCGCAACGCCAGTACGACGCCGCGAATGTAGTTGTGCCAGGGTCGATGACTGCGTTCAATATGGTCGATTGAAAACGCATCCTCTTCGTTGAGGTCGGAAGAAGCGACTCGGACCAGTCGGTCGGTACGGGAACGCGCTGCAACGCAGGTAGCGCGATCAATGGCGACCGGAAAGACGAAACCATCGTTATAATCGGTGTGTTCGCCGATCAGGTTCACACGCCCTGGCGCGCGAACGATGAGATGAGGCGGGAAGCCATAGCACTGTTGAAAGCGCTCGCGCAATGATCCGACATCAAGCATACCTGGCTCGTCGGTGTTCAGATTCGGATTGTTTCATTTCGCCGCGCATATTATACCATGCAGGGGCGCTTCTAATTGCGCCGATTGTATCGTTCTACTTAGAGAGAGCTCATCAGCGTGACTTTTGCTCTGCAGACGCGGTTTCCTTCAGAGGCTCTATCGGGCAGGGCATCGCTTCAGCACACGTTGGGTTACAATGCAGTTCGTTGCGCGCGTGCCTCAGCACATGTGTTAATAGTTAGAAGAATCTCTTAGTCAGGAGACTTGTATGCATATGGCAACCCTGTTCTACCGTGTGTGCAGCCTTATCGTACTGATCGCGCTGCTTGGGGGGATCGCAGATGCAGCGCGCGCCCAAGAAACTGACCCGGCATCTCAAGAAAGTGGATCAGATATTGTTACGCTGGCGCAGATTGGCGCAACCGATCAAACCCTGAGCGGTGTGTTTGACGGAACCCGCTATCTCTTCAGCACGCCGGCAAACTGGAACCTCGAATCAGGCGCGCAGGTGCGCCTGGATGTCGCTGTTTTCTTTCCCCTCGGCGACGCGCAACAGCGTCTGGGAGGCTTTCTGGAAGTCCGCTTCAACCGTGTGTTGATCGGCACAGCGGAACTGACGACACCGGGCGAGCAGCGCCTGACGTTCGATATCCCTGATCAGGCGCTCACACCGGTGCGCAGCGATGGGCGGCATGAGTTAGACGTGGCTCTGGACAACCCGTCTGGTTGTGATGTTACTCCGAGCGAACGCACGGCTGTTGTTATTCGCGAGACATCGCGCTTCGTTTTGCCTCACACCCTCACACCGCTCAATACCGATCTTCGCAATCTCCCGCGCCCGATTTTCCAGGGATCGTTCGCTCCGGATCAGGCGACGATCATTGTGCCCGATACACCATCGCTTACCGATCTTCAAGCGGCTATGACGATCGCCGCGAGTTTCGGTCGGCTGACCGACGGGCGGTTGCAGATCGATCTGACCACGGTTCAACGTCTGTCTCCGCAGGTGCGTACCGGGCGTCATCTCATTCTGGTCGGCAGCCATACCGGGCTGGCGCCAATTGTGCGCAATCTGGCGCTGCCTGCAGTTCTCAACGACAAAGGGTTTAACGCCCCTGGCGCAATGGACGATGATGGCATCCTGCAGATGATCGTTTCGCCCTGGAATGCGGAGCGCGTGGTTCTGCTGGTGAGCGGCGGATCGGATGCGGGTGTCGCGAAGGCTGCGCGGGCATTGAGTGCATTGCCGGTGCGGATCAATGGACGTCCCGATCTTGCGGTTGTGCGCGATCTGCCTGCACCGCCTGTCGAAGTTCCGCTGGCGATCGACCAGCGCCTGAGCGATCTTGGTCTGGAGCCGCGTGTTATCCGTGATCGCACCGGAACATTCGATCTTCGGTTCAATCTCCCTGCCGGTCAACAACTCGATGAGGGCGCTTACTTCGATCTGACGTTCAACCACGCCGCAACGGTCGATTTCGGTCAATCAAGCGTCTCGATCGGACTGAATGGCGTGCCGGTCGGCAGCGTGCGCTTCAGCGACGAGACCACCCGCGTGACGACAAGTCGCATTATGCTCCCGCCATCTGCTGCCCGTTCCGGCGCCAACATTCTGACAATTCAGACGAATCTTGCGCCACGTTCGCTCTGCACCGATACTCGCGCGGCTGATCTGTGGGCTACGATCTGGCCCGAATCGGCGCTCCATCTGCCAATGAAACCGTCGACCGCCGAACCGCGCCGGACGTTCAATCTCAGCAGCTATCCGCTGCCGTTCACGCTCAATCCATCGCTTGCCACCACGGCGTTCGTCGTTCCGCAGAACGCGCCGGTCGCCTGGAATGCAGCAGCACTGCTGGCGTTCCACATCGGGCGACAGACACGCGATGCCGTCCTGCAGCCGATCGTTGTGTTCGCTGACAATGTGCCGGCCGACATTCGCACATCACGCGATCTGTTGATCATTGGACGTCCAGCCGTGCTTCCCATTCTGGCAGACCTCAGCGATGTGCTGCCGGCGCCGTTCGATCCCGGCAGCGACACGCCGCGTTCCGTTGATACCCCTGTGGTGTATCGTGTGCCGCCTGACGCAAGCGTCGCCTATCTGCAGATTGTCACTGCACCGTGGAATCCGGAGCGGGCAGTGGTTGCTGTGCTCGGCAGCGACGATGCCAGCATCGATCAGGCGACGCTCATGCTGATCGATCCGCGTCAGCGTACTCGCCTGACCGGAACCCTGGCGATCATCGACCCGCAACAGCGCGTGACCCTGGGCAACGGGCGCGCAATTGTGACTGGACCTGCGCCGATGCCTGTGGCAACCGTCACGCCGGTTGTCGAGCCAACGGTGCAACCAACCGCGCAGCCTGTTCAACCGACACCGGTGCCTGCCCAGAACGCCTCTTCGAATAACATGCTGCTGCTGGCAGCGCTCGTGGCGGCAATTATCGGCATCGGCGCGGTCGTCTTCTGGCGCGCCCCCTGGCGACGACCGCCTGGAACCTGAAGCGGACAAAGATCGTCAGTATAGACAATACCACTGGTTTTGGCGTATACTCACGTCTATGCTGATGCGACATCGACTGCAACCTGCATACAGAACGATCCTGCCGTTCGTCCTGTGCCTGCTTCTGCTCTTCACGCCTGCGCTGGTTGTGTCACCGGCGCAGGCGCAGACATCTCTCCCGCCCCTGGTCTTTGTGGCGCGCAGCCGCCTGGCGACCGGCGATTACCTCTTCCCACGCGATACCGGCCCGGCAGGGCATTTGATCACCGGCATGACAAAGTTCGCGCCTGGCTCGAAACTGCTCATCCGCGATCAGGAGGGTCAGCTGCGTGTGCTGATCGATACTGCGCGACCGGCGGGTGATCCGCTGAACCCGCTGGGATTGCGCGATGTGCAATCGCCCGATGTGTCGTTCGATGCGCGCCGCATTGTGTTCGCGGGAACGTTCGGACCGGAAACGTTTCGCAATCAGCCGAATGGTCGCCCGTACTACTCGTGGCGATTGTTCGAGATCGGCGTCGATGGTCGTGGCTTACGCCAGCTCACTCGCTCGGATCGTGACATAACAATTCCCGACGGACCGGCGAATGCCGAAGCATATGCGTTCTATGATGACCTCTTCCCGGCATACCTGGCGGATGGGCGCATTGTGTTCAGTTCGTCGCGCTATCCGGCGCGCTCACCTTACGATGGGCGGCGAGCATTCAACCTCTACATCATCGACGGTAATGGCGAGATGATGCGCCGCCTGACCACCGAACGTTCCGCTGCGCTTCATCCGGCGCCGCTTCCCGATGGCAGCATTGTCTTCAGCCGCTGGTGGGTCAATTTCAATCAGCCGAGTGAGCGTGGCATCTACAACCGGATCGACAATCGCGCCGGCACAGAGATTGCCCGCGACCAGAGCGGGCGACCGATCATCGTTGAACGCCGCATTCAAATCACTGCAACGGCGCAACCTGCCCCGGCGGCGTCACAGCCAGCCGCGCCGCCGAAACCAACACCGATACCAACCATTTCGTTCGTTGAGAAGATCGACCCTGCAACCGGCAGTATTGTGCGCCTGACCAAGACCCCGGCGCCGCCAACGCCAACGCCGCGCGTGCGCCCGACTGCCACGCCGGCGCCGCCGTCGCAGGGCGGCGCCCACCGCACGATTGTCGTCGAGCAACCGATCACCGGGTATCGTCTGCCGGACGGGACGCTCGTCTATTCCAATACCAACGCCACCTTCAACCCGGCGCGCGGTCGGCTGGCAGACGGTTTCCCCATCCGCGACGCGCCGAATACCTGGCATCTGATGGCCATCGAAGCCGATGGGAGTGGCATGCGGCGCTTTGCCTGGACGCCGCGCTACGCATCGGCACTCACAAATGATAGCGGTCTCGATACATACAATGCCGTACAGCCGGCTGTCGTTCTATCCGGCGGCGAACTGCTGGTGGCATACACAACACAGCGCGATCAGACGATGGCGCATTCGACGCTGTATACCGGCATTCGCGTTGCGCGCCCCGGCATCGAGAACATGGCACTGAATACCACCGAATCGATCGCCGGGTATCGATGGGACGACGGAACCGCTTTTCGTCCGCCGTATGCGCTTGCACCGGCCGGACTGCCCGATGGACGGATCATCTTTTCGCAGACCGCCGCGACACCCGCGCCTGCACAAACCAGCACATACACGGACACTCGCAACGGGCGCACAATAACACTGCGCTTGCAATCATCGTCGTTGCGCTATGAACTGCGCACGATCCATCCCGATGGCACACAGAACGAGCGTGTTCCGCTTGAGGGATTGTCAATCGATTATGACGCTGTGGAAGCCAGACCGATTGTGGTTCGTCCGGTTGGTGAAGGACCGGGCATGTGGCGACTGCCGCGCGGCGCGCCGCCGCCGGTCAGTGATGATCCGCTGGAGAGTAACGTCCCGTTTGGGCTGCTCGACACGTTCGGCAATCCGGCGTATCCCTGGAGCCGCCGGAGCATCCAGAACGTCGAACTGGTCGCGGTGCGCAACGCCAACGTCTACGCCAATCCGCCGCTCGAATTTCCGTTCATCAACAATTCACCACCACCAGGGAGTGTAGCATTTGCGGATATCTACATCGACGCCAATCAGTTTGGCGGCGCCACATCACGCGCTCCCAACCCGGACGACCAGGCGCGTGCGGTCAAGTGGCTGACCGTTCCGGTGAATCCCGACGGTTCGTTCATTGCCTCTGCGCCCGCCGACGTTCCCACATTCATTGTGCTGCGCGACAAAAATGGACGCATCGTGCGCGGCGGCAACCGCCACACGCTCAGCATCGCGCAGGGGAACTCAGCCGCTCGTCCTGGGCAGCCGATGTTCTGCATCGGTTGCCACATGGGGCACGCAAGCGGCTCGATCGCCAATCCGTCGCTCGCGGAACGCGGCTGGACGAACATCGCTCCAGCAGCTGCTATTGCTGCGTCGTCGTCGCTCGAGAACGGCGCCCCGACACGGATCAATGACCGGCGCGGGTATGTGACTGCACCCAACGGAACGTTCGTTGATCGCACACCGCCGTGGACGGCGAACGGCGGCGCGGGGCAGTGGATCCGTCTGGAGTGGCAGCTGCCGATGGCGATCCTCGAAGTGCGTCTGGTCGGTGCGGAACCGGGTCAGGAAGGGCGCAGCGCTGATTACGAGATAAGCGGCGAACTTCGCTTCTATCTGCGCGGGCAGGAAATCGCCGGAACCGCCAGAACCATCGAGGCGGTTGCACCTCTCTCACGCGGCGGGACGCTCATGCGTCTGCCGCAACCCATCGCCGCCGACCGGATCGAGTTCACCGTCACCGCCGTGCGCGGGACGCAGCGTGGCGCACCAGCGCATGCCGCTCTCAGTGAGATCGAGGTCGCCGGGCAGGGCGCAACGCCGGATGCGCTCGGCGTCGGACGTTAGCGTATGCAGCAGAACGGTTGACGCGATGCCTGAGAACTCTTTGCATCCTGGCGCTTGCGCGTTAACCGTTCCGCATCGTGCAGCAGCGCGCTATGCCTCTGCAAAGAACGTTCGGAGGGCGATATACGTCTCTTCCGGCGCTTCTTCGGGGAGAAAATGCCCCCCTGGAACTGCGTGCCCACGCACATCGACCGCGTGCTGACGCCAGACCGCCAGCAGATCGTAATGACGGCCGACGAACCCTTCCGCTCCCCAGAGCACCAGCAGCGGACAGGTGACCGGCGTGTGCAGGTCGGCTTCGTCGTGGCGCAGATCGATGCTCGCCGCTGCCCGATAATCTTCGCAGGTTGCGTGGATCGTTGCCGGGTCGCTGAAGCAGCGCAGATATTCAGCCATCACAGCAGGCTCAACTGCGGAAGGCGTCCGCCCCCAGTGCGCGAGTTTCCTGCGCAGATAGTACTCGGGATCGGCGCCGATCAGGCGTTCCGGCAGATCGTAGGGTTGAATGAGAAAGAACCAGTGGTAGTAGGCTTCGGCAAATGTGCGATCGGCAGTTGTGTACATGTAAAGGGTTGGCGCAATATCGAGCACTGCGGCGCGGATCACGGCGTCGGGATGGTCGCGGCAGAGGCGATGAACGACGCGCGCACCGCGATTGTGCCCGGCGACCATAAAGCGCGTGAACCCGAGGCTCTGCATCACCTCGACCATATCCTGCGCCATGGCGCGTTTACTGTACGCCTCGTGGTCAGGACCGCCGGCGGGCTTGCTGCTATCGCCGTACCCGCGCAGATCGGCGGCGACGACCGTGAAATCGGCAGCCAGTCGTGGCGCAACTGCCCGCCACATCAGGTGAGTCTGCGGGTAGCCGTGAAGGAGCAGGAGCGGCGGACCCGACCCGCCCCAGACGAGATTGATGACCGACCCCTGCGTTGTGATTCGCAACTTCTGAAAATCATCGAACATATCATTCTGCCCACGGCGGTCGTCGGCGCGCTTTGAAGGCGGCGATCCCCTCGCGCGCTTCATTTCCGATGCGGATGCGCGCCAGCAACTCGATAACGAAGCGCTGCGCCGTCCGGCGCTCACTCTCCCAGACGACATCCACCACCCGTTTCGACGCCGCAATCGCTTCTGGCGCACTCGTCAGGCAGCGTTGTGCACTCTCCATAACGGTTGTATCGAGTTCTGCGGGAGGCACAACCCCATGGATCAATCCAATCTCGAAAGCGCGTTCAGCGCTGAACCGTTCGCCGGAAACAAACAGGGCGCGCGCCTGGCTGACGCCGATTTTGGGCACGACATACTGGGCAATCACGGCAGGTATCATCCCGATCTTGACTTCACCAAAGCCGAAACGTGCGGTGTCGGCGGCAATCGCCAGGTCGCAGCACGCCACCAGCCCCGCGCCGCCGCCAATGGCAGCGCCGTTGATCCGACCAAGCACCACCTTCGGGCACATCCAGATCGTTTCGAGCATCGTCGCCAGTGCGCCGGCATCTGCAATGTTCTCCTCAAACGTGAGATCGAGAGCGCGTTGTGTCCAGCGCATATCACCACCGGCGCAAAACGACTCGCCTGCGCCGGTCAACACAACAACCCGGACGCCATCATCACCGGAGAGCGCATCGAATGCCGTGCGCATCTCCTCGATCATGGCGGCGTCGAAAGCGTTATGAACGTCTGGACGGTCAAGCATTACGGTTGCAATCGAGCCATTGCGTGTGATATGAACCGTCATCAGGCATGCTCCTCGCTGCGCAGGTAGCGCAGTAATGCGCGACGCCGCTCCAGGCGCCGCTGGCTTTCCGGATCGCCGCCCTGAACCACCTCATCGAGCGTCCGCTGCGCTTCTGGATGGTCGAGCAGGTCGCGGTTCGCGTGGAAAACGCTGAGTGCTGCGGCATCATCTTCAGCGTTCAGAAAGGCAAAAATCGCCTTCCCCTGCGGCGTCTCGGTCCATGTTTCACGGTAGACGCGCAGTTGCGCCAGAGCGACCAGGCGCTGCCGAAGTCCCTCAGCCGCGTCTTGCTCTCCGGCATCGGCGAACTGTTGCGCCAGATGCTCCACTGCTTCGATAAAGGCATCGGTGAGTGTGAACGACCAGCGGTCGGCAACCTGGCGTAACTCCTCCAGCGTCGTGGCCGCCAGCACTGCTCGAAGTGCGGCAGGAACGTCCTGATCCGCCTGCCGGCGAATGTCCATCAGCCATGCCAGACGTTCCCGCAGGACGGACGCTGACGGGTCAGCTGCCAGCGTCTGCGCTGCCGCCAGAAAATCGTCACTCAGCGCCAGCGGCGCCCGTTCGACAAATGCCGGCAGATCCGCCCGATCTGACAATGCCATCAGGTGCGCCAGAACGGACTGGAAGTCGCTGTGATGCGTCGGCTCGGTATTCATGAAGTCTCCATCACATGCGGAATACGCCAAACTGTGTCGTTTCGATCGGTGCATTGGCAGCCGCTGCGAGACCAAGCGCCAGCACCGTGCGCGTATCGACCGGATCGATCACGCCATCATCCCACAAACGCGCAGTTGCGTAGTAGGGACTCCCTTCGCGCTCATAGGTTGCCAGGATGGGTGCGGTAAACGCCTCGCGTTCGGCAGTGCTCAGGTCGGCGCCGCGTGCGCGCAGCGCATCGAGGCGCACAGTCAGCAGCACGCTTGCCGCCTGCTGCCCGCCCATCACCGAGATGCGCGCATTGGGCCACATCCAGAGTTGCCGCGGTTCATACGCGCGTCCGCACATCGCATAGTTCCCGGCGCCGAATGAACCGCCGATGACCACCGTAAACTTCGGAACCTGCGCATTCGCAACCGCCATAACCATCTTGGCGCCGTCCCTGGCAATGCCGCGCTGTTCGTACTCCTTTCCGACCATAAAGCCGGTAATATTTTGCAGAAAGACAATTGGAATGCCGCGTGCGCAGCACAGTTCGATGAAGTGTGTTCCCTTGAGCGCACTTTCCGAGAAGAGCACGCCATTGTTGGCAATGATACCGACCGGCGCGCCGGCGATGTGCGCAAAGCCGCAGACCAGCGTCTCACCGTAGGTCGGTTTGAACTCGTGCATCCGGCTGCCATCGACAATCCGGGCAATCACCTCGCGCACATCGTAACTGGAGCGCGGATCACGCGGAATGATGCCATACAACTCGCGCGGATCGTACAGCGGCTCTTCCGGTTCGCGCCACTCCCATGGCGGAGTGCGACGCGGACCCAGATGCTCCACGATTGAGCGGACAATCGCCAGGGCATGGAGATCGTTTTCGGCCAGATGGTCGGCAACGCCGGAGATGTGAGTATGAACAACCGCGCCGCCGAGTTCTTCAGCGCTGACCTCCTCACCGGTCGCCGCCTTGACCAGCGGTGGACCGCCGAGAAAGATCGTCCCGGCGCCGCGCACGATCACCACCTCATCGCTCATTGCTGGCACATACGCGCCACCGGCTGTACACGACCCCATCACTGCTGCAATCTGCGCGATTCCTTTGGCAGACATGCGCGCCTGATTGTAGAAAATGCGTCCGAAGTGATCGCGGTCGGGGAAGACCTCCGCCTGGAGCGGGAGGAAAGCGCCGCCGCTATCGACCAGGTAGATGCAGGGCAGATGGTTCTGCTCAGCGATCTCCTGAGCGCGCAGGTGCTTTTTCACCGTCAGCGGATAGTACGTACCGCCCTTCACCGTCGCATCATTGGCGATGATCATCACCTCACGTCCGGCGACGCGCCCGATGCCGGCGACGATCCCGGCGGAGGGAACCGGCTCATCATAGACCTCGTGCGCCGCCAGTGCGCCAATTTCGAGAAAGGGCGTCGCTGGATCGAGCAGGCGTTCGATCCGGTCGCGCACCAGTAACTTTCCACGCGCCACATGGCGTTCGCGCGCCTCAGGGGGACCACCCGCGCGCGCCTGCGCCAGCCGGGCGTGCAGATCATCGAGCAGCACGGCATACGCCTCCGCATTGGCGCGGAAGATTGCCGAGTGGGGGTCAACGAACGACTTAATCGTGGTCATAGTCCGAATCGTCAGGTACAACGACGTTGCGTAAAAAGCGAGCGCTCTCTTCGGGCAACGCCGTATTAATGAACATGCCGGTGCCCATCTCGAACCCGGCAGTCTGCGTCACCCGCGGAATGACGGTCACATACCAGTGGAGATGGCGCGCCAGGCGCTCACTCTCCGGCGCCGAACGAATGACGTAATTATAGTCGGGATCGTTCAGACCGTAGTAAATCCGGCGCAGCACATCGCGCAGCACATGCGCAAGGTCTTCGATTTCATCGGCGGTTGCGTTGAGAACATGTGCAGTATGGCGGCGCGGCACGATCCACAGGTGGAACGGCGAATACGCAGCGTAGGGGATAAACGCCACAAAATGGCGACTGGCGACGACAATGCGATCCTGTTGCCGTTCTTCATCCTCACGCATGCGACAGAGCACGCACTCGCCATAATCGTCGAAGTAGCGCCGCGCCTCCTCATTGCGGACACGGATATCGTGGGGAACGACCGGTAACGCCACCGCCTGCGCGTGCGGGTGGAGCAGCGATGTTCCGGCGGTCGCGCCGTGGTTTTTGAAGAACACGATATGCTCAATGCGCGGATCGCGGCGGTAAATTGCCGCGCAGGTCTGAAACGCCTGCAGGGTGGCTATCAACCCCTCAACCGGTTCCAGCGCCGCGCAGGTGTTATGCCGCCGGGACTCGACCACAATATCGTGGTAGCCAAACCCTGCCAGCGAGCGATTGATGCCGTTCAGTCGCCGCTGATACTCATCGTATTCCAGCAATGCCGGAAAGCGATTGCGCACCACGCGCACCTGCCAGTCGCCGGTGGCGGGCAGGCGAAAGCGCTCGAGGTCAAGTTCCTCGTTGCCGGGGCAGAACGGGCAGTTGGGATCGTATGCGGGGCGGTCGAGGATGCTGCCGCGCGACGGCAGAATGAACTGTTCAGGACGCCGCGCCCGTTCGGTGGCAATAATGACCCACTCGCGCGTTGCCAGATTCTGTCGGATCTCGGGCATGACGCTTCCTGTGATCAGACAGCGAATTCCTGTGCCCGTAACGAGCTCCAGAGGGCGCAGGCCACGCAACTCCTGTCAATTATACCCTTGAACCGCATGTTCGAGATCAGCAATTGCGCGGGCAAGTTCCGCGACGATCGGATGATCGCCCAGCATGTCACGAACGACTGCCAGGATTTCGCGGTAGTACCACAGCATACGATCAGGACCGCGCTTGAAGCGTTGCCACACCGCAGACCCAACCAGCGCCAGGTCGGTAACGATTGAATAGATGTTGTGCAGCGCATCAGCCGCTTTCAGCGCAGCGACTGCTGAGTCGCCATGCCGTAGATGGGCAATCGCCTCGGTCTTGCGTTCCTCCCACGAGCGCTCGACGCCGCCGCTCCGCTTCCGTTCCGAAACGGCTTCGACCAGACGCGCGACGTTTGCACCAAACAACGCTTCCAGTTCTTGTGGTGTGACGCCGCAATCTTCAACCACATCGTGCAGCAAACCGGCGATGACCACATCCTCATCGAAGCCATAGCGCAGCAGAACAACCGAAACATGGACCGCGTGCGTAATATAGGGAATGTCGGTTCCCTTGCGCACCTGCTGTCGGTGCGCGCGCGCGGCAAACTGGAGCGCCCGTTCGTACTGTGGAGAAAGTGCAAACGTGTTCATTGGCGACCTGAGTGGTGGAGCGCGACTGCCCGACGAATGGGCATTCTGGCATCGTCTATGCTGACGCTGGACACACTATAACACGGGAAATAGTATGATTCTCAATTATAATCCAATTCATTGCTCTCCTTGCTCAGGAAAGAACATACCCACAATCAATGAGTGTTGTGACGGTGCAGCGTCTGGTGCGCAGGCGTGCGTCGATTATGCGGCTGGCGTTTCCCCATTCCTGATGCGTGCTTCAACCTCATCGATGGCGGAGAGCAGGTTCCAGATGCCTTCGATGACCAGATGCGCTCCTGCGGCGTAAAGTTGTGCGCCAATGCGCGTGTGCGCATCTACTTGCTCCTGAGGAGTGAGTGCATGCACATCAGACTCGCTCAACCCCAAAAGGTTGCCGGTGAGGGTCACACCCACCGTCCACATGCCGGCATTCAATCCCTCCTCGATATCCACCGGCGTGTCGCCGACTTTGACCAGCGCCGCCATCGGGTGCACACCCAGGTGCATGGCGTTCTGAAAGCACATCCAGGGCGCCGGACGACCGGCAGGAACATCATCGGGGCAGACGATGCTGTCGGGGAGATAGCCACGGACAGCGGCAGCCGGTGCGAGCATGTTCATCATTGCCCGCGTATACCCGGTCGTCGAGCCGACCCTGATCCCGCGTTTGCGCAGCTCAGCCAGCACATCGATCAGTCCTGGAATCGGTGTTGCATACTCCTGAAGGATCGACGTCTGGAGCGGAATGAACTGTTCAAACAGGGCGTCAATGTCGTGAATGGTTGGCGATGCGCCGTGGACGGCGCGCCAGGCGGCGGCGACAGCTGGGCGCGCGAGAATAGTGCGCAGGTGATTCTTTTTCATCAATCCCATGCCTGCACGCGCGTCTTCTGGGCTGATGGTGACGCCATGCTGCTCGAAGAGACGCACGAAGACCGCAACCGGCGCCCATGAGCCATAATCGACCGTTGTGCCGGCCCAGTCGAGGATCACTGCCCGGATCGGACCGCAATAGGCGCGTCGTACCATCGGTTGCATTGTTGACCTCCTTTCCTGATCGAGGGTTCGGGTGATACCCGCGCAAACACGAATCGGCGGCGGTATGGCTCTCGCGGACACCGTAACACCTCGCCCCGCCGACGCCACAAGACATAGGCGCCCATCCGAACAACCGCCCCTTCAATACGCGCTGCGCGCTCCTCAGGATGCGGTTGTTCGGTGTCCTGGGTTATTCGGATAGGCTTTAAGGACGGAAAGCGTACACGGTTTCTGCAAAGAGCAACTGTTCAGACGGAGAGTCATACCGATTGGAATTGAACAGGCCGCATGCGCACGCCCATCAGAGCGCATCACAACGCTATCGCAGCAATCTCCAATCCAAAATCTACAATCTAAAATGGTATCAAGCGTCGTCTGGAGGCGTGGAGGTCTCGCCTGCAGCGGTGTGCGTGCGGGCAAGCTGCCCGCCCACCCAGAAGACACATGAACACGTCCTGCAAAGATCCCACTTGACAGATACATCCCATGCAATTAGTATAGTTCATACAACCAGACATGCTTCTGTATGGTTATTCTATACAAATCAGCATCTATCTGCACGATGATGTGCCACTCAACGAGGAGGGCTACATATGAGCTACCAGGAACGCAAGCCCTACGGTCCGGTTGTCGTTTGCGACTGTTGTGAACGCATTGGTGCAATCGGCGATCGCGACTGGCGGCAGGTGCGCGGCAGCAGTATAGACGATGCCATGCATCTGTGTCGAGCGTGCCGGCGACGCGCCATGTGGTGTGAGGTGCATCAGACCTACCATCTGCCTGAGACGTTTCATCGTCGCCCCTGTGTTGATTGCGGCGGATTGTTTACGGCCCAGATGGCCTGGAACCTCGACTATTGCCCTTCGTGCCGTCGCGAACGTGGCGTTATCATCTCGATACCGGCGCAGGCGAGCAGCAAACGGAGAGACTGGCGGTCCTGGCTCTTTCCCTGGCGTGTGCTGCGACGTCATCGCCCGGTCCCTTCCAATCCCCGCCGCTCATAGTTTGCTCCATACTTTGTGGTATAATACACAATCATGGAGCGTGCACCGGCGAATAATGCCCGTGATTGGAGACCAGCATACCTGCAGCTGGCATCGATGGCGCAACGCCTGGGGCTGTCGGCGCTGGCAGCTTTCATTGTGGGCGTCGTCAATCCACTCTTCTGTGTGCTGCACTGTTCCATCATCGATGCTACAGCGCACCAGCATACGCTCTCCGGGAGTGTACGATTTGTGTGCCACCTGAGCGGCATATCGCACGCATCCACTGCAGAGCAGGAACACGTTCCCGAACAGCATTCCCCCGCGCCACGCGCTGTTTATGACGGCGTCCTGATGCTGCTTGCCCTGTGCACCATATTCGTTCTTCTTTCCACCCGCCTGGCGCTGCCTGACAGACTGCGCTGGAATAGTCAGTCGCCGGCGCCGCCTCTTCCTCCTCCCAAATCGTGGCTTCCGCTGCCGGCATAATCATAATGCCCATCGCATTCGAGGGATGGCGACGAGCGAGAGTCTGGGACGCTCCCATATGCTTCGCCCCCTGCTCTCTGCAGACTGTCCCACGAGAGCAGTCTCGCGTGAATGACTGCGCATCGGCATTGGTTCCCGGCAGGTGCACGTTCACGATCAGGGGAAGCCCCCGAGATCGAAAGTCGGCGGCGGGATGGCTTTTGCAAGCGCCATGAGACGTTGCCCCGCCGACGCAACAACACCATGGTTACCTGTGAACACTTGCTCCGGAGCCTATCCGAAAAACCGCCCCTTCGATACGCGCTGCCCCCGTACGGGGGCGCTGCGCGCTCCTCAGGATGCGGTTTTTCGGTATTCTGCGTTATCTGGATAGGCTCCTGGCAGAGACATCCTGGAACACGAACTACCGTATCATCTCATGACCATAGTATCAACAGGGAAGGAGTTACACCCAATGAGTCTCTATCGGTCACTCGTCGTTCTTGCAGGCGCGCTTGTGCTTGCAGCATGCGGAGCATCCTCACCAACAGCGCCGGCGGCGCCGGCAAACACCGGTGCAACGATTGTGATCAGCGAGCCCTGGGCGCGCGCAATGAAGATGGAAGGCGGTGCAATGGGCGGAATGGAACAGCCAACCATGGCGCCTGCTTCCGATAGCGGGTATGGTGGTGGATATGGCGGTATGGAGCCGACCAAAGCGCCTGATCAGGGCATGGGGCATGGCGGGCACGGCGGCATGGATATGGACATGGGAGGCGCAAACAGCGCTGCGTATATGGTCATCCGCAACACCGGCGGTGAACCGGACAAACTGATCGCCGCCAGCACCGATGTTGCCAAAACGGTCGAACTGCATACCGTCATCGAAGAGGGCGGCGTGATGCGCATGCGTCAGGTTGAAGGCGGTATCGACATTCCCGCCAATGGCGAGGTTGTGCTGAAGCCAGGCGGCTTCCACGTGATGCTCATCGGTCTGACCCGCGACCTGAATGCGGGTGAGAGCGTGCAACTGACGCTCACGTTCGAGAAAGCGGGGCAGATTCCGGTCACAGCGCAGGTGCGCCAGCCATAGCAGCGCGCACGAGGGGCGGTGGGACGGGCGGCGTGCATTCCATAGGGCGCCCCGCCGTCGGGAGACACGTGACCGCAACCGGCGCCTCGCCGCCCATTCCCATACACGCTCGCTCAACCGTGGCTCGAACGTCCGTAGGACGTGTATCATCGTTCGTGGCAGGTGGCGTATGGCTGGTCCCTTTGTGGTCGTTGGGTTCCAGTCAGGCGCACCCTGCCTCCTGTTTTTTCATTTGCTGAACGAATAAGGTCGAACCTGGCTTGATGCGTATAAGGCGAAATATCTTTTGCCCCCCTATGAGATTGACTCACAACGCATTCACGCCAATCGAGCGTTTTACTCTTTATAAGACTTTACGTATATGATACACTACATGTATACACCCGGCAGAGCGTTGTCATGCCAGTTTCCCGCGAACACGCCGCACGCAGCGTTGCAGCAAAGCGCGCCGGGATGCCTTGAGCGACTGTCTGCAATTCACATAACGCACAAGGGCGTGTACATCCCTGGGGTAAACGGTGCGCCGTGCGTACTAATCTACGATCTGAAATCTCCAATCTGGAATGGTAATGGTATTGGGCACAATGACGAATATTACAATCAGGAGACACGATCATGTCGCTCCCTCATGCCATTCTTGGTCTGCTCACAGTCATGCCGATGACCGGCTATGACCTCAAAACCCAGGCGTTCGACCAGACGATCGCTCACTTCTGGCAGGCGGATCAGGCGCAGATTTACCGCACCCTGGCGATGATGGCAGAGTCTGGTTGGGTGGAAAGTACGCTGGAGGTGCAGGAAGGACGTCCTAATCGCAAGGTGTATCATATCACTGAGGCGGGGCGGGCAGAACTGTGCCGCTGGCTGGACACCGAACAACCATTGCCTGTCCACCGCGATCCGTTTCTGGTGCAGATGTTCTTCAGCGACGAACTGGATACTGCAACCGTGCTCCAGCATATTGCCCACCAGCGTGCAGGACATGCAGCGCGACTGGAGCATTACCGTCGCATCCCTCTGCCGCCGCTGGAAAGCCCTGACCTCGACCGTCGGCGGACGTTCTGGCGTTTGACGCTAGAAATGGGGATCGCGCTGGAGCAGATGTACATCGACTGGCTCGACCGCTGTGAGGCGGTTGTGCGTGGTATGGACGCAGATCAGGCATCTTCCGGGTGAGGGAATGTGTACAGCCTCCCGTCCGTCGCCGGCGATGAAGGCGATGAGCCTGTACGATTATTGTGCAGACCTGGCGAGTCGTGCCAGGAGAAGCACCCGCATGATCGCGTCAGCACACTTCATTGAGCATTATCTCGCTGACGCGCCGCTCCGCGCAAAATGACGATCACCCAGACAATGACCACGCCGCTGATGATCGCGTTGCCTGTGCCTTCGGCGACCGGCGATGCGCTTACGAAGTCGAACAATCCATGCCATAGCGCTACGACCAGAATGCTGCGCCCACTCCCCCGGTATATCCACGACAGTAAAACCGACCCCATCGTGATACTGGCGATGTAGCCAGCGAACCCGCCTGCACCGAGCGCGATGAAGTTTTCCTTGTAAAAGAAATACGGCAGATGCCAGGCGCCCCACAACACCCCAATGACGGCCGCTGCCCGCACCCACCCGCCAGACTCCATACGGTGGAAGGCAAAGCCGCGCCAGCCGATTTCTTCGCCGAAGCCATAGGTGGCAATCCACAACGCCAGTGCCGCCAGCATGCCAATATTTCCCAGATAATCGACCTCGCCGAAGAGACCCAATGCTGGAAGGGCGCCGTGGCTCAGCGCGTACACGATGATCGCCGCCAGCCCTAATGCCAGCGGTGTACCCAGACCGATCAGCCACCAGCGCACGCCGACACTGGCGCGGACGATCCGCCGCCACAGGTCAGCCAGCCCTGCCCGCCCGCCAGTAATGGCTGTCACAATGAGCGCGGCGATTGTGGGACCAAAGGCGCTGACATAATGCAGCGCTCCAGGCGCGTTGACCGCTCCGTGATAATCTGCGACCAGCAGACCGCCAATCGTCCAGGAGAACGCATATGCGATGACGAAAAACGCAATGATGGGGTAGCGCTGGACGAGGTTCGCCCGCATGGTGATTGATTGCGTCGTCACAACTTTCACGATTGTTTACCCTTCAGGGCGTTCATCCCACCGCTGAAGCCGGTGGGATGAACGCCCCCGCTTGAGCGGCTTGAGCCCACAGCGCTTTTGCCGCTTCCGCTTGCCGACATCCGTTCTTTGTGGTACACTTGTTCGTGTGCAAGACACTCCGATGGTACAGCGGAGCAACGGTTCGCACCCCAACAACTCAAGGTCGGCGGTTGTGGCAAGAACGTTCCGTTGCCACGTAAAACCTTGACGGGTTGTACCAATCTGGTAGCCTGTCAGCCTGCCAATGGTCCTCCGTTCCACCCCCCCTGTCCCCCCACGTTGTGGGGGGGATTGAGGGGGGAGGCGTCAGGTCGGTGGGTCAACCGATGCTACGAAATCTGGAAGGACAAGCCCAATCCGTTGAGGATTGGGTAGCTGACCTCAGCCTTCCATGCGGCTGCGCCGCACACTGCTCGATGAAAACAACGGCGTAATACCAATTGGAATTGAACAAGCCGCATGCGCACGCTCATCAGAGCGCATCACAACGCTATCGCAGCAATCTCCAATCCAAAATCTACAATCTAAAATGGTATATGTGTTATGGTTTTCGAGTCCATCATCCCGGCGAACCTGCGCCGGCGGGCTTCGGCCCGGTAGCTGCGGGCTTCAGCCCCACGGCATCCGATGGGGCGCCGTATGTACGGTCTCCACGCCTGGATCGAGTCACAGTGGTTGCTATGACTGCAAGAATATATGATTTTTCATATATTATCCCATGATATGGCGAGTGTCAATGGTGATCTGAACACTCAGCCGTAAAACTTCCCAACAATTCCTTCCACGTGTCTTAACAATCTCTGAAGAGGGTCCTGCTACGATACAGGTGCAGGAAGCCATTGCTGGCAATCGTATCGTATCCAAAGGCGCGACCTATGAAGACACATCGATCGAAGACCCGTCAACGAACATTGACCAATCTGGCGCTCGACGGGGCGCTATTCATCGCTTTTCTCATTGCCGCTGCACCGCGTTTTACCGGCATTGCCATTCATGAATGGCTGGGGATCGCATTCGGTGCAGCAGTGATGACGCATCTCGTGATCCACTGGACGTGGATCGTCGGAGTGACGCGGCAGTTCTTCAGGCGGGCAACGGGAACCGCCCGCATCAACTATGTGGTGAACGTTCTGCTCTTCATTATGTTCACGGTGATTATCTTCACCGGATTGATGATCTCGGAGACGGTGCTGCCGTGGACTGGCATTCGCCTTGAGCGGGATCGCTTCTGGACCCAACTCCACCATCTGGCATCCGATGCGGCGGTCTTTTTGATCGGGCTCCACGTTGCAGTGCACTGGCGCTGGATCGTTGAGACTGTGCGTCGTCTTCCACGCTTCTTCCGTCCCGCAGAGTCGCTCGCAGCAGTGCCGGTGCTGACACAGGAGGATCGACGATGAAAACGCTCTGGCGAGTGCTCATCATTCTGGCAGCTGCATCAGTCGTCGTTGCCGCGCTGGTTGCGCTGCGGCAGACAGGATGGGCCGCGACATGGCTGCCAGATGCGGATCGCGCGCGCTTCGAGGCGGGAATAGAACGCGGCAGATTCGCGCCTGACGGCTTCGAGCGCGGCGGATTTATCCGCGAACGTGATGGCGTTGATCGTGGTCATGGCGCAGAGCGCGCACCGGATGCACGTGGTATTATTGAGATTGTCAGGAATCTGCTGATCATTGGTGTGATTGTTGCGCTGGTCGTGGGAGCATCACTGATGACGCGTCGTTTGCTGCGTCGGCGCTCCCCGCCGCGCGCTGAAGCAGGACCTCCGGCATGAGCACGATTCTGGTCGTCGATGACGAGCCGGCGCTGCGGGATATGCTCCGGCTCTATCTCGAACAGGAAGGATTTCACGTCGTCGAAGCGGGCGATGGACGGCGCGCGCTGTATGTGGCGCGCGTCGAAAAGCCGGATCTGGTCGTCCTCGACCTGATGATGCCAGAAATGGGCGGGTACGAGTTTCTGCGGGCCTTCGCCAAGGAGTCGCGCACGCCGGTGATCGTCCTGACCGCAAAAATCGAGGATACCGACAAAATTCTCGGGCTGGAACTGGGCGCCGATGATTACGTGACCAAGCCGTTCAACGTTCGTGAACTGATTGCCCGTATCCGGGCCGTTTTGCGTCGCACGCAGCAGGCGCCGCTCGAACCGGATGTGCTGCGTGCCGCCGATATCGTGCTCGACCGTACCGGGCGAACGGTGCGTGTCGGAGGGCGGTTTGTCGATCTGACGCCATCGGAGTTTGCTATTCTCGCCACACTCATGGCGGCGCCGGGGCAGGTCTTTTCGCGGCTCGATCTGCTCGACCGCGTCTCTGGTGATGCCTTCGAGGGCTCGGAGCGCACGATCGATGTGCACATTCGCAACATCCGCGCCAAAATCGAAGATGATCCGCGCAACCCGCGCTATGTTGAAACCGTGTACGGCATGGGGTACCGTTTTGCGCTGTCGCGCACGACGGACTCGTCGAAGGCCGGCGCATAATGATGCGATCCCTGACACTCAAACTGACGCTGGCGTTTCTGCTGGTTGGGCTGATCGGCTCACTCCTGGTTGCGCTGATCGTCGGGTTGCGCACCCGCTCTGAAGTCGATCGCTTCCTCTCGATCCGCGATCGAACTATTCTGCTGAATGCGCTGCGCTCGTACCATCAGACGAACGGCGGATGGCAGGGGGTCGAGCAACTGCTCGAACGAACGGCGCCGCTCGATTTTTACAGCCGGAACCTGATCCTGGCGGATACGAACGGCGTGGTGGTGTACGGGCGCCGGCCCTACCTTCCCGGTCGTCAGCTGGGACGAAGCGCGATTGCGCGTGCCGAGCCGCTGCGATCCGACGGTGAGATCATCGGCTATTTCTTCTTTGTCGGTCCGCCACCGATCCCAACTCTCAGCGACCCGCGGTGGGCAGCCGAATCTGCGCTGCTGCAACGACTCGCGGTGGCAACGGTGCTGAGCGCAATTGGCGCCACTGTCGTGGCGCTGGTGGTTGGCATCGTGCTGGCGCGCACGTTGACCCGTCCCATTCGCGAGTTGACGGCGGCGACGCGCGCGATGGCGCAGGGGCGGCTCGATCAGCGGGTGACGGTGCGTTCACGTGATGAAATCGGCGAACTGGCGCAGGCATTCAACCAGATGAGCGCCGATCTGGGGCGGGCTATCCAGGTGCGCCGCCAGATGACCGCTGACCTGGCGCACGACCTGCGCACGCCCCTGAGTATTCTGCGCGGCTACACTGAAGGGTTGCAGGATGGACGGATCAGCGGCTTGCCCAACATCTATCGGGTTATGCATGGCGAAGTCGAGCATCTGCAACGCCTGATCGACGACCTGCGCCTGCTGTCGCTGGCGGATGCCGGTGCGCTGTCGCTCAACCGGCGCGCTGTCGATCCGCGCGCGCTCCTCGAACGCGCCGCACTGGCGCATATGGTGCAGGTCGAAACACGCGGACCGTCCATTCGTGTGGAGGCTTCCGACACGCTCCCTGCCGTGTGGGTCGATACCGACCGCATGGCGCAGGTGCTGAACAATCTGGTAGCAAATGCGCTGCGTCACACCCAGGAGGGCGAAATCGTGCTGGCGGCGCGCGAAGTGGAACATCAACGCATCGTGATCGAGGTGCGCGATACAGGCAGCGGTATTGCGCCGGAAGACCTGCCGCACATTTTCGAGCGTTTCTATCGCGCCAATCCTGCACGCACCCGTGAAAGCGGGCAGAGCGCCGGGCTGGGACTGGCGATCGCCAGAGCAATCGTCGAAGCGCATGGCGGAACGATCGGCGTCACATCGACCGTTGGCATTGGCACAACGTTCACCATCACTCTGCCGGTTGCACCCTCGCCAGAGACCCATGCCGGGCCGCAGACAACATCAGCGCCTGTGCACAACACTGCATAACTCACCCTGCGATCCCCGTCACCAGCGCCAGCAATGCGCCACCGGCAACGACGCTGCCCAGCTGCCCGGCAGTGTTGGCGCCCATGGCATGCATCAGAATGAAGTTGTCGGGGTCTTCGGCGAGCGCCACTTTTGCCGCCAGGCGCCCTGCCATCGGGAAGGCGGAAATGCCGGCTGCGCCGATCAGCGGGTTGATCGTTCCGCCGCTGACCAGCGCCAGGATTTTGCCGAACAGCAAACCGGCGACGGTGTCGAGGATGAACGCCAGCAACCCCAACCCCAAAACCTGCAGCGTCGCCAGATTCAGAAATGACTCGGCGCCCATGGTCGAGCCGATCGTCAGTCCCAGGAACAGCGTGGCGATATTGATCACTTCATTCTGCGCCGCTTTGCTCAACCGCTCGACCACGCCGCTTTCACGCAGCAGGTTCCCCAGCATAAGCATACTGATGAGCGGTGTTGCCGCCGGAACCAGTAATCCGATGGTCAGCGTGACGATGATAGGGAACAGGATCAACGCCCGTCGTGAAACCGGGCGCGGCGCATATGCCATGCGGATGCACCGCTCACGGCGCGATGTCAGCAGCCGCATCAGCGGCGGCTGGATGATCGGCACCAGGCTCATGTACGAGTAGGCGGCGACGGCGATTGGCGCAAGCAGTTCCGGCGCCAGTTGTGAGGCGACGTAGATCGATGTGGGACCGTCGATCGCGCCAATGACCCCGATCGATGCCGCCTGATTGAGCGGAAAGCCAAGGAGGGTCGCCAGGATCAGCGTGCCGAAGATGCCGAACTGCCCGGCGGCGCCAAGGAGCGCCATGCGTGGCATCGCCAGCAACGGGCTGAAATCGATCATCGCGCCGACGCCGATGAAGATGAGGAGCGGAAAGAGTTCGGTGCTGATCCCGGCACGGTAGAGAATGCCAAATAACCCTTCGCCGTCGGTCATGCCGGTAAGCGGAATGTTTGCCACCAGACAGCCGAACCCGATCGGCAGCAGCAGCACCGGCTCGTACTGCTTCACCACGGCAAGCGTGATCAGCGTCGCTGCCACGGCGATCATCACCAGGTTGCCGATGGTAACATTCGCCAGACCTTTGATCAATTCGGGGATGAGCGTCGAGAAGTCCATAAAAACCTCTGTACGATAGGCGATAGTTCTCTACCGCTTCGCGGCGGCGGGCGGCGCCCGGTTGGGACCTGGCGCCGCCCGGTTGGGGCACGACGCCGCCCGGTTGGGGCACGGCGGCGCCCGGTCGGGGCACGGCAGCGCCCGGTTGGGGCACGGCGGCGCCGTGCCCCGACGGGTTCTCTTGCGGAGCGTGCCCACGCGCTCCCCAGGTCATCGCCGACAGGTGCGCGGCGTGAACCGCGAGGCACGCACCGATCGCGCGTGACCCTCGCGCCTATCGGCGATGAAAATGGCGGGCGTCGCCCGGTTGGGTCCCGGCGCCGCGCCCCGACGGGTTCTTCCCGGAGCGCGCCAGGCGTCGGCCTGCGCCAATGCTGTCTCTCCCCACATGTGGCACGAACGACACCTGTCGCAGGTTCAGGCGTTCCCCCCGACGATGAACAGTTATACCAATTGGAATTGAACAAGCCGCATGCGCACACTCATCAGAGCGCATCACAACGCTATCGCAGCAATCTCCAATCCAAAATCTACAATCTAAAATGGTATTACTCCGGTTTGATGACCAGCAATGGTTGATGGTGTTTCACGTGTTGTCCATCGCTTACGTGGACGACTGTCACAACGCCGGAGTGTCTGGCGCGGATGCTGTTCTGCATTTTCATGGCTTCGAGCACGCACACCTCCTGCCCCGCCGTCACTCGATCGCCGGGCTGAACCCGGACGGCGAGGATGACGCCGGGGATCGGCGCCAGCACGGTTCCATCTTCAGCGGCGCCAGATGCGGATACGCCAGAAACCCGCGCTGGCGATGCAGGCGGCGTCGGAGGCGCAGATAGCATCGACGCCTGCCGGCCATCGAGTGACCCGACGACCGGGATAGATGATGGCTCGGGCCAGATTTCGAACCGTTCACCATCGACGATCGCAACGACTGGACGTGCGTTGAGATCCACGATCTCGACATCGTATGCCGTTCCCTCGATAACAACTCGCACCTTCATAGCTGCTCGCGTCCCTCTCGTCCTGTACGAACCATGCGTCCGGCTGCCTGCCAGGGACTGACTGTCGAAGTGGGGGCCGCCATCCGTCGCGCCGCCTGCTCGCGTGCAAGCGCCACGGCTACCGCCGCCGCGGCCGCGCGTCGTCGCTGCGCCGAACGGTCTGGTTGCGCTGGCGGCAAGGGGGCGGCAGACTCAGGTCCTTCGACAGCAGCAGGCGACACCCCGGCGCTTCCGGCAGTCAGCGCCGTCAGCAGCGCCATCAATCCCCACAGAAGGAAGAGTGCACCAAAGGTGATGCTCATACCGATGACCAGCAGGTACAGCGCAATACTCAGATTGTCGGGCATAGGATGCTCCTCTGTAAGCGGCTCGACACAAGACGTCCGGCAGTCATTGCGAGGCGCGCCAGCGCTCCAGTGATCTCCTGTGCGCAGGACGATCGCGTTGCTTGCAGCGACGCCGGACATCACACGTTTCGGGCAGGCTCTTAGAGCCTATCCGAATAACACAGGGTGTCGAAAAACCGCCCCTTCGATACGCGCTTCGCGCTACTCAGGATGCGGTTTTTCGGATAGGCTCTTACACCGGCATATTGCCATGGCGACGCGGCGGCGGCGCCACCGACTTATCGCGCAGCGCATCGAGCGCAGCAATGATCCGCGCGCGCGTCTCGCGCGGTTCAATCACATCGTCGAAGAAGCCGGCCGCCGCTGCATGGTAGGGATTATTGAATTTCCGCTCGTATTCGCGCGCGAGACGCGCGCGCTCGGCGTCGGGATCGGGCGCTCCGGCGATCTGATCGCGGTACAACAGGCTCACTGCGCCATCTGCTCCCATTACCGCTACCTCGGCGCTGGGCCAGGCAAAATTGATGTCGCCGCCCAACGGTTTGCTGCTCATCACGATGTATGCCCCGCCATACGCCTTGCGTGTCACAATGCTGATCTTCGGCACGGTCGCCTCTGCATAGGCGTAGAGCACTTTCGCACCATGCCGGATGATTCCGCGATGCTCCTGGTCGATGCCGGGCAGAAAGCCAGGAGAGTCGACGAACGTAACCAGTGGGATGTTGAAGCAGTCGCACGTGCGCACAAAGCGTGCAATCTTGTCGGAGGCATCGATGTCGATCACACCAGCCATGACGCCCGGCTCCTGCGCCACGATGCCAACGCTCCGCCCACCCATACGCGCCCAGCCAGTGATGGCGTTCATCGCCCAGATCGGTTGCAATTCCAGCCAGCTGCCGCGATCTACAATGCGCTCGATGACATCGTGCATACGGTATGCCTGACCTGGATCGAGCGGGACGATCCGGTTCAGTTCGTCATCGGCGCGCAACGGATCATCATCAGTCGGAACAAACGGCGGGTTTTCAGTATTGTTCGAGGGCAGGTACGACAGCGCCCGACGACAGAGCGCCAGCGCCGTCTGATCGTCCGGTACCGTCAGATGACATGTGCCGCTGAGCGTCATGTGCACGTTCGCGCCACCCAATCCTTCCAGGTCGATCGTTTCGCCGGTGACCTCTTTGATCACGTCGGGACCGGTGATGAACATGAAGGATCGACGTTCGACCATAATGATCAGATCGGTGACGGCAGGCGAGTATGCCGCGCCACCGGCGCACGGACCGAGCATGACGCTGATCTGCGGCACAACGCCGGAGCACTTCGTGTTCCGACGGAAGATTTCGCCATAGCCGCCAAGGCTATGGACGCCTTCCTGGATGCGTGCGCCACCTGAGTCGATCAACCCGATGATCGGCGCTCCCTCGCTGAACGCCAGGTCCATCACCCGACAGATTTTGCGCGCCTGCGCTCCGCCGAGCGATCCGCCGAGCACCGTGAAATCCTGCGAATAAACGAACACCGTGCGACCATCAATCCTGCCATGACCGGTCACGACGCCATCGCCATAGAATGTTTCGCCATCGACCGGCCTGCCGGTTGTGAATGGCTCGAGTTCGGCGAAACTGCCGGGATCGAGCAGCAGATCAAGTCGTTCGCGGGCGGTCAGTTTGCCGCGCGCGTGGTGGCGGGCAATTCGCTCGGGTCCACCTCCCTGGCGCACGCGTTCACGCATGGCGCGCAGTTCGAGTATCCGGGGATCTTCGGCAGTCATAGGTCTATCACTTTCAGGACGTATCCTTTACCGTGGTACAATAAAGCGACAAGGAGCATCTATCTATGCCTGATGTTGTCACCACCGGCGAGTGCATGGCGGTCCTGTACCCGCCCGATCCTGTCTCACTCGACGAAGCCCGCACCCTGTTGCTCGACATTGGCGGCGCGGAGGCGAATCTCGCGATCGCGCTCTGCCGTCTTGGTCACAGTGTGCGCTTCATCAGCCGCGTCGGCGACGATCCATTTGGCAGACGGATGCGCAGACTTCTGTCTGATGAAGGGGTCGATACGTCATCGCTGCGAACTGACCCCGACGCGCCGACCGGCGTGTTCTTCCGTGAATGGCTTGCTGACGGCGCGCGACGTGTCTACTATTATCGCCGCAATTCGGCCGCCAGTCGAATCGGACCGGACGACCTGACGCTGGAGCAGTTCAACGGTGCGCGGATTGTGCATCTGACCGGTATCACGCCGGCGTTGAGCGAGTCGTGCGCTGCCGCATGCAGACACGCCATTGATCTGGCACGCGCCGCCGGCGCAATCGTGTCCTTCGATCCCAATTTTCGCCCACGGTTGTGGAGCGCATCACAGGCGCGTGATACACTCATCCCCCTGATGCGCGCTGCCGATATGCTGCTCATGGGGCACGAGGACGCACAGGCGCTTTTAGAGGTCAGCAGCGACGACGACGCACTGGCGGCTGCGGCAGCGCTGGGGGTGCGGGTCGTGGTATTGAAATGCGCCGAGCGCGGCGCGCGCGCGCTGGTTGCCGGACGACACTATGCTGTTCCGGCGGCGCCTGTCGCCCAGGTGATCGATCCCGTCGGAGCCGGCGACGGCTTCGATGCCGGTTTTCTGGCAGGATGGCTGCGTGGCTGGAGTATTCCCGAGTCGCTGGCGCTTGGCGCGCGCATCGGCGCGGCGGCAGTCGCTACTCTTGGCGACTATGCCGGGTATCCGCGGCTGTGAGTCACATCTGCTCGCGGAATGACACGCCATACCGTTTGCGTGCATCGAGCCAGGCGCGCCGGATCAGTTCGCGCACCTCTTCGGGCTGATGCACATTGCGCAGTGTCGTTTCCGGAGTCGAGACATCGGCACCGCGGAGATGAATGTCGCCAATTCCCAGAATGCGCTCGCCGGCATTCTGCGTGAAATCGATATCCTGCAGGCGCACGAGTTCGATATCATCGACGGTGCGACCGATCAGACCACGGAAGATGCGCACGCGCTCGGTGGTCAGCACATACCGTTCGGTTATCGAAAGGAACGGACGACCTTCCCACAGGATGCGTTCATCGCCGGAAACCTCAGAGGAAACCGGCGGCGCCACCTCATCGAGCATCTGATTGACCGTCGGCAGCAGCGTATCGGCGATTGCCGCCACCAGCCGATCCTGTTGATCGCGCGGGATCGACGAAAGGTCAACGCCGCTTTGGGCGATTGCCTGCCAGACAGCTGCGACCACACGGGCACGATTCTGCTCAAGGGTCATATTGCACTCCCTGCCGTTTCAGCGATTGATCGTCGCACCGCTGGAAACGACCGTCTGCCCGCCGAACGATGCCGCCGTGACGCGAGGACGAATAATGACATTCCTGCCAATGCGCACATTCGGCGGGATGTACGCACTGCGCCCCACGAGGGTCAGCCCGGTGTTCATCAGATCGGGCGAACGCTGGTTGGGGGTGTTATCCTCGCCATCGCCGACGACCGCACCGCTGCCAATCACGACTTCCTTGTCGATTATGCAGCGATCCACCACCGCCCCAGGCTCAACGACCGTTGCGCTCAGCAGGATCGAGTCGCGCACGACGGCGCCCTCGGCAACCACGACCCCCGGTGCAATGATCGAGCGCGCCACTGTGCCATAGATGCGGCAGCCATCGCACAGAAGGTTGCCATCGACGCGCGCATTCTCGCCGATTTCGGCTGCGGGGCGCTCTTCGCTCTTCGTGTGGATCACCCACTCCGGGTCATAGAGGTCGAGCGCCGGCGTTTCGACGAGCAGCGCCATATTTGCCTCGTAGTACGCCTGCACCGTTCCGACGTCAGCCCAGTACCCCTGGAAATGGTACGACACCACACTCGTCTGATGCACCAGTTTTGGCATCAGGTCGCGCCCGATATTCTGATCGTCGCCGTTTGTCAGCACTTCCATCAAGAAACTCTTGCGGAAGACATAGATGCCCATCGACGCCAGGCTCGAACGTGGACGGCGCGGCTTCTCCTCGAACTGCGTCACAATCCCATCGGCATCGACCGACACGATGCCGTAGCGATGCGCTTCGTGCGGGCTGACACTATGCACCGCCAGGGTCAGATCGGCATCGAGGTCTTCGTGCAACTGGAGCATTGGCCGGTAATCCATTTTATACACGTGATCGCCGGCGAGCACCAGGACGGCATCGACTTTCTGTTCGGCGATGATGTCCAGATTGGCGCGCAGCGCATCGGCATTGCCGCGCTGCCAGGCGCCCCCCTCGCTCGTCAGGTACGGGTGGAGCACGCGCACGCCGCCGATGCGCCGGTCGAGATCCCATGGCTTGCCGACGCCAATGTGTTCGTGAAGCGACCGCGGACGGTACTGCGTCAACACCCCAACGTTGTAAATGCCAGAGTTGACGCAGTTCGACAGGGTAAAGTCGATGATGCGATACTTGCCGGCGAAGGGCACCGCTGCCTCTGAGCGCTCGGCGGTCAACACGCTCAATGCCGGACTCTCGCCGCCAGCCAGGATCATGGCAAGTGTGCGAAGCATATGCGCCTCTATATCGTTTCGCCCGACTTTACATCGCCAGCCGGGAAATCTTCCTCGTCGCGATCGGCATTGATGATGACATTGCGCCCGATGCGGATATTCGGCGGAATATGCGCACCTTTGCCGACGATGGTGATACCGGTCATCAGTTTATCGGGCTGCTCGCGGTTGGGCGTCATATCGTCGCCGCACCCCAGACGCACCCCGGCGCCAACCACGACGTTCTTATCAACGATCACCCGGTCGAGCACTGCACCCGGACCGATCCAGGTGTCATTCATCACCACGCTATCGCGCACAATTGCACCCGGTGAGACATACACGCCCGGCGAGAGCACCGAATGCTCGACCGTACCGCGGATGATGCACCCATTGCAGATCAGACTGCGGCTGGCGCGCGCCTGTGGTCCCAGTTTGGCGGGTGGACGTTCTTCGCTACGGGTATGGATGACCCAGTCGGTGTCGTACAGATTGAGAGTATTGTCGGGGTTAAGCAGATCCATGCTCGTTTCCCAGTACGACTGGATTGTTCCAACATCGACCCAGTATCCCTTGAAGGGAAATGCATAGACTGCATCGCGCCCAATCATCGCCGGAATGACGTGTTTGCCGAAATCGATGCGGGGCGAGCCTTCGCCGTTTTCGCTCAGGCGTTTGAACAGCGTATCGACATTGAACAGATAGATGCCCATACTCGCGAGTGTGCCTTTATCGCGATTTTTCGGCTTCTCGGTAAACTCGACAACCCGCTGGTTCTCATCAACAGTCATAATCCCGAAGCGATCGGTCTCTTCGAGCGGCACATGCATGACGGCGACGGTCATATCCGCGCGTCGCTCCTGATGAAACTCGATCATCGCAGCATAGTTCATTTTATAAATATGATCGCCGCTCAGAATGAGCACCAGATCGGCGCGCCGTTCGCGAATATAGTTGAGGTTCTGATACACCGCATCTGCCGTCCCCTTGTACCAGCTTTCGTCGCGGCGCCCCTGGTACGGCTGAAGCAACTGCACGCCGCCGCTGGAGCGGTCGAGGTCCCATGGCTTGCCATTGCCAATATGGGCGTTCAGCGAATGCGGGCGGTACTGCGTCAGCACAGCGACATCGAAGATGCCGGAGTTGACACAGTTGGAAAGGGTAAAATCGATAATTCGGAACTTACCGGCGAACGGCACCGAGGGTTTGGCGCGTTTCTCCGAAAGAACGCTCAGCCGCGTCCCCTCGCCGCCAGCCATAATCATGGCGACGACTCGCACAGTCGGCCTCCAGCCACTGGCGGCAAGCGCTAAAGAGCGCTGCCGAAGGCTTCTTGCAGAAGGTACAGACGGGCTACCTGACGGGTTATTGTCCATGTCAAACTATACCATACACCTGCGTATGCTGTAAAGCGTTTTTGGCGCGGTTTTCTCAGCAAGCGAGAGGCGCCCGGAAAGGCGGCGGGGCGAACAGAGAGGAAACAGATGTGCATCACTCACGAACCATCTTCAGCACCTGCTCCAGCAGCAGACCATTCGTGCCGATCGCTTCGCCGGCGTGAATCGTCGGCGTGCCGTTCCAGTCGGTGAACGTACCCCCCGCTTCGGTGACGATGGGGAACAGCGCTGCACAGTCCCAGATACTCATCACCGGGTCGAGCATAATCTCGGCGCGACCGGTTGCCACCAGGCTGTAGCCGTAGGCATCGCCCCAGGTGCGCACCAGGCGCACGGAGGCTGCAAGGCGCCGGTACGCCGACTCGCGCCCGTGCGGCGCCATGCTCTCGGCATCGCTCGACAAAAGCGTCGCCTGGCGCAACTCGCTCACCTGCGAGACGCGCGCCCGCCGTCCGTTCCACTGGCATCCCTGCCCTTTTGCTGCAGTCAGGAAGTCGCCAAGCGCCGGGAAGGCAACCGCGCCGACTATCGCCTCGCCGTCACGCTCCAACCCGACCAGCACCCCATAGAGCGGCACCCCCTGGACAAACGATTTCGTCCCATCGATCGGGTCGAGTATCCAGCGGTGCGCCGCGCCGGGGCGTGTTTCGCCCTCTTCCTCGCCAAGGATGCTGTGATGTGGGTAGCGCTCCTCAATCATGCGGCGCATCACCTGCTCCGCTTCTCGATCTGCGATCGTCACCGGTGTCTGGTCAGCCTTGATGTCTGGTGTGATGCCGGTCTGGAAATAGCGCAGCGTCAGGCGCCCGGCATGCCATGCCAGGTCGGCGGCGAATGCGCGCAACGCCTCGATCGTTTCGGATGCCATTGTGTCTCCTTATCGACGTGTGTCAGGTAAGCGTCTGCGGTCTGCTGATGGTCAGCACTGTCGCTGTGTACAAACGACAGGTCGAGTATACCAGAAAGGACGGAATGGAAGATGATGCAGCGAACTCAGTGTGAACAGTCGCCGCTCCATCCATGGTTTGATGGTTTTTTTTGACATCGATCCGGTATACGCCTGACGTCGTCACGCCCCGGCAGGATGTGTCCCTGGCACACCCGCACGCTCTGGTGAGCACTCCATTGGGCGCGGCGCCACCGTTCCCCGACAGGGCAACGTCTGCCTGCACGGGCGAGGACGGATGATGCAAGACCATCAAACGTCCGCCGTGGTATACCTGGTTGAGTAGTCGATCTTCATTAAATCCATGGTATAATAACAGGGTTATTATCATCTAATTGAGCTGAGTGACCGACTTGGCTCAAGCGTAGCCAGGGAGGACACTCAGTGTCGTTCGAGTCATTTCGTTTTCATCCGCAGATCAACGCCGGTATCCATGACCTCGGATACCGTGCTCCGACCCCGATCCAGGAACAGGTCATTCCGCACGCGCTCGCAGGGCGTGATGTGATCGGCATCGCGCAGACCGGTACCGGCAAAACGGCAGCATTCGTGCTGCCGATCCTGCAACGCCTGATGCGCGGACCGCGTGGGCGCGTGCGCGCCATGATCGTGACGCCGACGCGCGAACTGGCGGAACAGATTCAGAGCGTCATCGAAGCGCTCGGCAAACACACCGGCCTCCGCAGCGTCACACTCTACGGCGGTGTCGGGTACCAGGGACAGATTCAGCGTCTGCGGCGCGGCGTCGAGATCGCCGTCGTCTGTCCGGGACGCTTGCTCGACCATCTGGAGCGCGGAACTCTGACGCTTAACCATCTTGAGGTCTTGACCCTCGACGAAGCCGACCAGATGTTTGATATGGGCTTTCTGCCCGATGTCCGGCGGATTCTGCGTCTCGCGCCGCCAGAACGCCAGACGATGCTCTTTTCGGCAACGATGCCCGATGCGGTGCGCTCGCTGGCGCACGAGGCGCTGCGCGACCCGCTGATTGTGCAGATTGGGCGCAGTGCGCCGGTTGCAACGGTCACCCACGCGATCTATCCGGTTCCCGAGCATTTGAAGACTGCGCTGCTGATCGAGTTGTTGGAACGCACCGATGCAGAGTCGGTGCTGATCTTCACCCGCACAAAGCATCGCGCGCAGCGCCTGGGCGAGACGCTGGCGCGACTGGGGTACCGCGCCACGTCGTTGCACGGCAATCTGTCGCAGAACCGCCGCCAGGCGGCGCTCGACGGCTTCCGCAGCGGTCGGTATCAGATTCTGACGGCGACCGATATTGCGGCGCGTGGGATCGATGTGGCGCATATCTCGCACGTGATCAACTACGACATGCCACAGACCGCCGAGTCGTATACGCACCGCATCGGACGCACCGGGCGCGCAGCGCGCATTGGCGACGCTTTCACTCTGGTGACGCGCAGCGATACGGCAATGGTACGCGCGATCGAACGGTTGATCGGTGAGCCGTTGAAACGCGAAACCGTTCCCGGGTTCGACTACAATGCCGCTGCGTCGGTGCACGAAAGCCGCTCCAGTGCTGTTCAACCTCATCATCACGCTGCACCCCGCCATCACGAGGCGCACGCTCGCGCTGCGCCTGCCGACGTCGGGCCGCGTCGTCGCCATCCGTCGCGCGACCATGACACGACCGCGCGACCGGCGCACGCGCCACGTATGACTGGCATGATGCGCGCCGAACGTCTTGATCGCAGAGAGGCGCGGCGCAAACGAGGATATGCAAGCGAAGAGTAGTGCGTGCGCCACAGAGCCCGGCTGCATAACGCAGGATACCGAACAACCGCATCCTGAGCAGCGCGCAGCGCGTATCGAAGGGACGGTTGTTCGGATAGGCTCATACGCATCAGCGCGATTGCGAAATGATGCACGTGGCGCTCCTCGCTCCCGCTCGCGACGCCAACCGCCCCGGCAGTGACAATTCTCTCACCTTCCCTGTCATTGACGCTGCGCCGTGGGTGGGGTATACTCGCCGCAGCGTCCCGTTTTGGGGACGCGCGTTTTGTTTGCCTGCATACGGAGCCTGGATCATGAGCATACCGGACACCGCAACTCGTTCGTTTTCGGCGCTTCGGCTGTTTTTTACCGGAGTTGCGATGGGGATCGCTGACCTGATACCTGGTGTATCAGGCGGGACCATGGCTTTTATTCTGGGAATCTATGAGCATCTGCTGTCTGCCATTAAGTCGTTCAACGTGCAGGTGCTCCGTCTGCTCGGTCAGGGGCGCTGGCGCGCAGCGCTGACAAGCATCCCCTGGAGTTTTCTTATCCCCCTGGGACTGGGGATCGGTACGGCGGTTCTCGCCATGGCGCGAGTGATGCGCTACCTGCTGGAAAATCACCCGGTGTACCTCTTCGCCTTCTTTTTCGGGCTCATTGTCGCTTCGATCATCGCCGTGGGCGCAACCGTTCGCTGGAGTCCCGGCGCTGTGGCAGCACTGGCAGGGGGCACTGCGGCCGGCTACCTCATCGTGGGGCTGGTCCCCCTGACGATGCCGCACGATCCAATCACGCTCTTCTTCAGCGGCGCCCTGGCGATTATGGCGATGATCCTGCCTGGCATCTCAGGGTCGTTCATTCTGCTCATCCTGGGTCAGTACGCCTATGTGCTTGATGCTGTGGCAGACCTGAACCTGCTGGCGATCGTTCCGGTCGTTCTGGGAGCAGTGGCGGGGATTCTGGGTTTTGTGCGCGTGTTGAGCTGGTTGCTCCGGCATTACCATCATATCACCGTGGCGGTGCTGATAGGCTTCATGGCCGGCTCACTGCGCAAGATCTGGCCATGGAAAGAGGTGGTCGAAACGATGCTCGATCGTCATGGGAAGCCGACACCGATCCTTGAACGCAATATCCTGCCCAATCTGGCAGCGTCGGAGTTCTGGGTGGCGCTGGCAATTGCGGTGACAGGGTTTGTTTTGTTGAATATCATCGACCACGCGCAGACCGGCGCGAACCCGATGGTGCGCCGCCTCGGATGGAACCGGCAGGGACGCCGGGAGCAGAATGGGCGCGTGCCGGGGTGATGGCTTCCAGTCCACACGCGGGTTTCTCTTCGGTCTGACAACCGATGCCGTGTCACCCCGGCGCCGTTGTGGACGGTCCTGACGGAGCGTGGTCCGCAGCGCGCCGGCGGGCATAGCCGATAGCCCGATAGCCGATAGGCGATAGCGTGGAGTGCGATCAGCTGGTGGCGTGCGGCGCCGGCGGCGCTCCGCCTGATGCCGTGGGGTGAAAGCCTGCGGCTGGTTGGCATAGCCGATAGCCCGATAGCCGATAGCCGATAGCGCTGCATGCGAGCAGTGCGTGGCGTGCGGCGCTGGCGGCAGGCGACGCCTGCATTGTGCGCCGTGGGGCTGAAGCCCTCGACTCCCAGGACGAAGCCCGACTGCGCGAGCTGGCGAGGATTGGTTCTTGAAACGCCATACGCCCGGCGTACCCGTACTGCCGCCTTCAGGCGGCAGCGACAGGCTGACGCCTGTCGTACCCCTGCCACCGCCTTATGAATGTTCCATATCAAGTGCGGTCTGGGCGCCAGCGCCCCGCAGGCGCGGTCTTAACCGCCAGCCAGGATTGGAAAACCATTACATCAGCGCACAACGAGCGGTAACAGCAGGTGATACATAACAGCACGTTCGACAGTTGCCGCATCATCGGCGGGGTCGCTCAGGTTTGCTTCGCCCGAGACGATTTCGACCGACATGGTTATTGTCGTGCGACCAGGATTGGGTGATACCTGCACGGCGAACTGCGCCTCTCCCGAATCGCCGGGTGCAAGCGCCCCCACGCTCAGGGCGCACAGCGTGCCGGACGAGGCGCCATCGGCGCATGTCCATCCGGGAGTGCTTCCTGTCGATGAGAACGTTGTTCCCTGCGGAACGCGAATACGCAGCGTCGCCCCAAGTGCGGACGCCTGACCGTTGTTCGTGTAACGTAGCCGATACCCGAATGACGTACCGGCAACCGCCTGCGGCGGCGCCTCAACAGTTACACGCAACTGTGGCGCGCCGGTGTTGGTCAGGGTGAACACTGCTGGCGTCGTCACACCGTTTACAGCAGCCGTCACCTGATAACTCCCTGCTATCCCATTGGCGACTGCAATGACACTGGCTTTTCCTTCGGCATTGGTCGCTGCGGTTGTTCCGGCAGGAAAGCTTGCGCGTGCGCCAGACGATGGCGCGCTGAAGGTTACGATTGCGCCCGTCGCCGGATTGCCATAAGCGTCTGTCACAGTCACTTCCAGCGGCGTGGCAAAGGCGGTGTTTACCGGGGCGCTCTGGGTCACGCTGCCGGTTGCGGCAATCGCAGCGGGTGCGTCCGCCAGATTGGTCAGCGTGAAGACGGCGGGCGTCACGGCGGCGGGAGCGGTCGTTGCTGTCACCTGATATGCGCCGGCAACCGTATTAGCAGCCACAACCACGCTGGCGCGTCCGTTCGCATCGGTCAGCGCAGTGTTGCCACCGGGAAACGTGACGCCTGCCCCCGACGCTGGCGCCGTAAAGGTCACTAGCACCCCCTCGACAGGGCTGCCGTTTGCGCCGGTGACCACGACTTCCAGCGGTGCGGCAAAGACATTGCCGACAGTTGTCTGTTGTTCATTGCCGCTGCCCGGCTCGATGCGCGGCAGATCGACGCGCGTGAGCGCTACACTGGTGGTGATGCCGCCGGTTGTGATGTAGCGCAGCAGAAATTGAAGCCCGTCCACCATAAAAACGCTGCCGTCCGGCAGACCGGCGAACGTTCCCAGGATGGCGCCGGCGCCGCCGCTGCGCTCGATCAATGTGAACGTATCGCCTGGGGCAGGCGTATACCCGGCGCCGAGGCGCACGGTCAATGTCGCATTGTTGAGGTGCACATTGCGGTTGGGATTGGGCGAAACGCCGTCCTGATCGAATCGCAGTACGTCATAACCATTGCTCGCAGCGCCCTGATTGGGTCCGTTGAGATCGAACTCCATCGTCACATTCGGTTGCAGGATCAACCCGCCGACGGTGAGCAGCGCGCCAGTCCCGCCGCTGACACTGCCGAAAAGCTCACCGACTCCCAGTGTTCCTCCTGCGGCGCCGGCGTTGTACACAATCTCTGCCGACCTCCCGATGCCATAGACGTCGAAGCGACCGCTGCCCGCCTCACTGCGGATGAATCCGCCAGGGTTATTATTGCCGCTCAGGTAGAGTGTAAGCGACCCGGGTCCGGTCAGGCGCAATGAACGACCAAAGGCGTTATCGATGGTTCGAGCCAGGGTGAGGTGTGCACCGGCAGCGGGAACCACAATGAGATTGCTCGGAATGAGCACCGGAGAAGCGATGGTATGCGCGCCGCTGGCGACGTTGATCTGGCGCGTCGTCAGGGTGCGTCCGTTAGTGCTGACGATCGTGTACGGCTGAGCGCTATCGAATGTTATCTGGTTTGTGGTGATATTGTTATTGCGAATGGTAACAGTTGCCGGACCAGTAGTGACAGCGCCGAACATTGCATTGTCGCCTGCACCGTTGGGGAAAGGACCGGGATTCCAGTTCGTATTGACCTCCCAGTCCCCATCGCCTGACGGAGCCCAGACGCCGCTGGCGGCATACACGGGCCGGATGGCGCTTAGAGCAAGCGCTCCAGCAATCATCAGCATCATCAGTGCACGCCAGGGTGCAGATATGCAGTGCATCATGGCACATCTTCCTTTCCTGCAAACATACTCACGGTTTGCAGCAGCCAGCATGTTGAAACGACCGCACAAGCACTGCGGGCTACACAGCCTGGAGCGGTGTTCCACACACACGGTGGCGCAGAATGAGATCGACCTCAATCGTCGTTTTCAGTATCCGGCAGCCTATAACCAAAATGTAACCAGGGGTGCGAGCGCTTATCGTATTCTTTTCTCGAAGACGATCATGCAATACGACACAATCCTGCGCGCCAGACACTCTTGCAGAGCCAGACTGCCGGAGATGCTCTGGACAAAGGGATGCACCCGCCCTGCCAGGCGCATGACATCGCGCGCCGCGCCTGCCAGGAGCGGGGGAAGGCGATGCAACCGCAGGGCGCCGGTCAGGTCGCGGGTTGCACGAAGGACGAAACCGGCGCGGCGCGCCGCTGCGAAGGTTGCATCGAGCGGTTGCACGCCGGGGACACGCCACCCCTCGCGAAATGCTGTCAGCCAGCGTTCTTCCGTCGCATTCAATGGCGTGCGCGCAACAACATCATCACAGACGATCAGGAGTCCGCCGGGGTGCAATGCTGCGGATGCCTGCTCGAATACGCGCTTCAGATCGTGGGAGTGGGCAAGCGCTTCGATTGCGAGCGCAATGTGGAATTGAGCATGGAAAGGGAGCGCGTGGAAATCGCCCTCGATCACCACTGCGCGCGCGCGCGGCAGGACCCGCCGCGCAATCCGCGCCTGCGTTGCGCTCAGGGTGACCCCTGCCAGTCGCGCCTCTGGCAGCGCGCGCGCGCAGTATGCCAGCGTCCCTCCCAGACCGCACCCCAGATCGAGCAGGTACAACGACGATACGCTCTGTTCTGCGAGGAAAGACTGGATCTCCGCCAGCGCCAGCGCATTGACCCGCTCCAGCGCTGCATCGAACGTTGTGGTCGTGTCGTCCCAGATGGCGCGATGCACCGCATGCGCACGGTTTCCCAATCCCAACGCGCGAAACAGACGGGTGTTCTGTTCGTAATAGTGCTGAACTGCACGTATCGATGCACTCTGAGCCGTGCGTGGCGCTACAAGCAATACACCTCTCCTCCATAGACCGTAGAGCCGGATAATACCAGTTGGAATTGAACAGGCCGCGCGCGCATGCCCGCCAAAGCGCACCGCAAGCCATCACAGCAATCTATAATCTAAACACTACTTGCGAACCGTTACCTGCACAGGTGCAGCGGGCTCGAAAACGTGAGACTCGTAAGCGTGGCCTTTGTGGACGTCGTGTCTTTGTGGCGCGATCATCACGCGATGTCTCGTTGTCGTGTCAATCTCGAGGACTTCCCCTGAACTCCCGATTGTGAACAGTTCCTGCCGCCCCTGTCTCTCCGTCTCTGCCGTCGTGATCAACATCTGCTGCTCTATGCACGCGCTCCAGAGTCTGAACGAGCGTATCGACCATCACAATGTTGCGAGACAGGTCGGCTTCGACGGAACGTAGGAGCCACATAGCCTGCTGTTGTCGGTAACGTATCACGAAAAGCGTTGGACGTCTGGGAGAAGACTGGCGTGTTGCCCATCGCCACCACATGCTCGCCATGCCGGTCAGCGCCGCGCCTCCACCGATCAGGACAGCAACCTGAGGCGCTTCGATCTGCCAGATCAGCAGCGCCAGGATGATGCTCGCAAGCAGCAGCGCTCGCTTTGTCACCCGGAGCGAAGGACGCCGCAATCGCCACTGGCGGGGAATGGTGAGGAGCGGTATCATGAAATTGCGGGTAACACGCTGCATCGGGTACACGACTGAGTCTCTCTGAACCAGGAGCGTTATGATGATACCAGACACGCATCCTGTCGACAACCTGCTACGCCCATTCGATGGTCATGTTCCAGGCATCAGCGTACTACTGATCGTCGATGGGAATGCGCAGTATGCCAGGGCGCTCGGCAAAGCGGATCTGGAACGGAACGTGGCGATCAGTATTGCGACGAACTTCCGCCTGGCATCATTGACCAAACAGTTCACCGCTGCTGCTGTGTTGCGGCTGGCGGCGCAAGGCGCCCTTTCCCTTAATGAACCGATTGCGCGCTTTTTTGAGGGAGCGCCTCCATTCTGGCAGCAGATTACGATACACCATCTGCTCACCCACACGTCAGGGCTGGCAGACTACGAAGCATTAATCCCGCCGGATACGACGGCTCAGCTCTGTGACCGCGATGTGTTCGACCTGGTGCGACGGGTCGATACAGGCGACAACGATCCCGGGACAACCTTCCGCTACAGTAACACAGGCTATTGTCTGCTGGCGCTGATTGTCGAACGTGTCGCCTCTCAACCGTTTGCCGCCTTTCTGCGTGAACAGGTATGTCTGCCAGCCGGCATGCATTTCACGGTTGCATATGAGGGCGACGGCAACACCATTCAGCGCCGTGCATTTGGATACTCGTTCCGTGACGACGCCTTTGTGCGCACCGACCAGAGCCTGACCAGCGCCACTCTGGGGGATGGCGGCGTGTACAGTTCGACGATTGATCTCGAGCGCTGGAATGCCGCGCTCTCTGATGATACGCTTCTTCCTGAAGCGTTGCGTGTTGCGATGTTCACCCCACACGTTGCAACGCCGTCTGGCGACTCATATGGCTACGGCTGGTTCCTGACACACATTGCCGGACAGCGCGCTGCGTATCACACCGGTGAGACCGTCGGGTTTCGCACTGCGATGGTGCGTCTGCTGGATCGTCGTTGTACTGCGATTGTTCTCGCAAATCGCAGCGATGCGGAGGCGCTGCCGATTGCACACGCGCTCATACAGACGGTTGTAGATCACGACGGCGTCACAGCGTAACCGAGTCGACTGTCAGCCGCACAATGCTTTTGAGACTGGAGACCCGGGATTTTGAGTAGATGGGAAACGACCATGACACAGGCGCCTTCAGCAACTGATATTGGGCACTGGCTCGAGATGCTGGTGCGTGAACAGCGCATCAAACTGGAAATGACCGGCGGTGTGCCGACCTGGCGTCTGCTTCCGAGTGTGCGCCATCAGAAAGTCATTGATCGCATTCGCGCAACTATTACGCCAATGTCGGGCGTGTCAGGCGGATGCGGCTGCTATCATCTGGCGGATGTCTCGCTTGTGTTTCCCGATGGATCGTACCGACGCCCCGACATTGCCATTTTCTGCGTCGAGCCGCCTGACATCGATGAGGCGTGGGAATACGTTCCCGAAGCGGTGATTGAGATTGTCAGTCCGGGTTACACAGAAAAAGACCTGAGTATCAATCCACCCTGGTACCTGGCGCAGGGGGTCAAGGATGTTCTGGTCGTCGAGCCGCGTGACAGGTGGGTACAGCACTTCAGCCACGGTCGTCCGCCTGCCACGCACCTATGGCACTATACTGCCGAACTGCACTGCGGGTGTCGGGTAACCATCTGACGGCGACTCAACGCGCCGGTTCGGCAATCGTGATCAGGCGGTGGCTCATATCGACCACCTCACGTCCAACAATCACTTTGTCGCCGATGCACGAAATGAGGGTCAGACGCTCGCGTCCCTGCGGCAGCATCCACTCTACCTCGGTCGGGCGCACCCAGACCTGGCGCGTGACCACATACTCGAAGGCGGTCCCTTGCGTGTCATACACGGTCAGGCGCGCTCCAGGGCGCAGTTCTTTCAGTCGCGCAAATGGGGCGGGAATACGCGGTGCGTGGCTGAAACGCAGCACATGCCCCCACAGCACCACATTCTCGCCCTGCCCGGGCAATGCGCTGCGGTTGTACCAGCCAACATCGTGATCGGGCACGACCGGCATTCCCTGCGCGTCCAATCCCACTGAGACGATGCGCGCATCCATGCCAGCCTCGCTGGCGACGATACGCGCCGGAATTGCTCCTGTGGTCTGCGGTGCACGCGCAACTTCCGGTGCGCGCGCTGTTGGACTGTACTCGCGCCCCAGCAGTCCGAGCAGAACGTTCGCCGGCGGCGGGTTTTCGGGGTGCACCTCGAAGCGTCCACGCTCGAACCATTGCACAACATAGGCGTTTCCGTCGGCAAGGGTCTCCAGACGCGCTTCGGTCAGCGGAACACCAAAGAGCGCCAGACTTTCCGCCTCGCTCACCCCTGGTTTCCCATCGAGTTGCAGACCGGCGGAACGCCACGCCGCCAGAATCGGCCCGCAGGCGCTGATGCCGGTTTGCGGGAACAGGCGGCACTCACCCGATGCGGCGACATTCACCGGCGTCCCGCCACGATCGCCGCGCGCCAGCAATTCAGCGCCGAGGCGTCCCAGTTGCACATCGTAGGGGCGACGGTTTGCCGGGTGCAACTCGAGACGGGCGCGCTCGAACCATTGTACCTGCAGTGTTCGCCCTTTGATCGTCTCCGTCTGCAATGGCGTGATCGGATAGCCAAAGACGCGCAGACCGCCATTCTGTTCCCAGAACTCGCGGATACGCCCGCTGATGCAGTAACCGGTTTCGCGGAAGCAGCGTTCCCCACGTTGTGCTTCTGCACGCTGAGGAAGCAGCACAACGGCACAGATAGCAGTGACAACCAGGATACGTGAGAGTGTAATGAGCATAAGCGTCCCTCGATGTGGCTGAGGATTGTGATCAGGTGATTACGTGATTGGGTGATTACGTGATTGGGTGATTGTCTTTTGATCCAGTTCGTGCAGTGCATATTTCATATCCCACATCCCGCGTTCGCACGTTTGCACGTTCCCTATTCCCCGTTCGCACATTCGCACGTTACCCCCAAGACCCTTGAGGTCGGGATGGGGGCGTGCCAGGTGCAATGACCGTTCCGCCGACACAGGACACTGGCAGCGCCCGGTCACCGGCGAGAGACCTCAAGGGTCGGGCACGTTCTACGTTCTACGTTCCCACGTTCAACGTTCCCACGTTCCCACGTTCAACGTTCCACGTTCTACGTTCCCCGTTTCCACGTTCCCCCCCCAAGACCCTTGAGGTCGGGATGGGGGCGTGCCTGGTGCAATGACCGTTTCGCCAGTACAGGACGCTGGCAGCGCCCGGTCACCGGCGAGAGACCTCAAGGGTCGGGCACGTTCTACGTTCCCACGTTCAACGTTCCCACGTTCCCACGTTCAACGTTCCACGTTCAACGTTCCCCGTTTCCACGTTCCCACCCCCAAGACCCTTGAGGTCGGGATGGGGGCGTGCCTGGTGCAATGACCGTTCCGCCAGCACAGGACACTGGCAGCGCCCGGTCACCGGCGAGAGACCTCAAGGGTCGGGCACGTTCAACGTTCCCACGTTCAACGTTCCCACGTTCCCACGTTCAACGTTCAACGTTCTACGTTCCCTGTTTCCACGTTCCCCCTCAAGACCCTTGAGGTCGGGATGGGGGCGTGCCAGGTGCAAGGATCATTCCGCCGGTACAGGACGCTGGCAGCGCCCGGTCACCGGCGAAAGACCTCAAGGGTCGGGCACGTTCCCTGTTCGCACGTTCCCCCAAGACCCTTGAGGTCGGGATGGGGGCGTGCCAGGTGCAAGGATCATTCCGCCGGCACAGGACACTGGCAGCGCCCGGTCACCAGCGAAAGACCTCAAGGGTCGGGCACGTTCTACGTTCAACGTTCGCACGTTCCACGTTCCACGTTCAACTCCGCCTTCGCCCACCCGACATCGACGAGGCGCGCCGGTCCGGCGATACGTCCACGGATCGTCTCCAGGTCGAGCTCGAGCGCCTCGATTGCAGCAACGACTGCGTTCTCATAGTCACGGTGGGTGATGAACACCGCCGTCGGACCGGTGTCGGTCGAGCAGTAGACGGGCACACCTGCTGAACGTAGGTCGTTGCACATGCGAAACAGCGTGATATTCTCCGGTTCCCACCCGATCAGTTTGTTGTCCAGGCTTCCCGACATTGTCACGCCGTGCAGTCGCATACTATCCAGTTCCGCCCATTGCCCAAGGGTGCGCCAGTCGCCAGCGCGCGCGGCAGCGATGCACGCCAGCGCTTCATCGCGACGGCTCGCCATCCAGCAACGAAACAGCGTGCTTCCAGGGGCATCCAGGTGCGCCTGTTCGGTCTTCAACCCGATGCGCGAGTCGATTGGCACTGTGATCAGACGAACATCATCAAGTTGACCGGCATCATCGAGGCGAACGGCAAAACTTTCTTCGTGAGCGATCCCAGGGTACGAGAACCAGATCGAGCACCCGCCAGCTGCGCTGCGACACCCGGAACCCGCCAGCAACCGCGCCATACAACTGACCAGGCGGCTGTTGGCAGCCGTGTCAGCGCCGTACAGTGCGGCAATCGCCGCCAGCGCCAGCGCCGCCGACGCTGCAGCGCTCGATCCGAGACCCTTCCCCATGCGCGTTCCGCGCGTCACATTGCGCGATGTCACACGGGCGCGCACCGTTGCGCCAGACGCCGCGCGGATTGCGTCGAGGCTCTGGCATACTCGTTCGAGTTCGCGTCCGTGCGCAGGTTGCCCGTTGATTGTCGCACAATCGGCTGGCAGATCAGGGTCGAACTCGACCAGCGTCAGCGTATGCCCGGCATCATTGCACAACGACACACTTGGCAGGAAAGCGATCCGGTAGTCCCAATCGCTCAAGCCGTGATACTTCAACACCCCCTGCATCGGGTAGGCGAGCGCCGCTGCTGTGCCACGTTCGTGAGCAGCGCCACGCAGATCGGGATAATCGCTCCACGTCAGCCCGTATTCCCGCAGCGCCGCCCGTAGGTCGGCATCGGCGGCAGCCATGGATACCGCAATATCGGCAAATGGTTTGGGGATCGCGGTTGCCAATGCACTGATCCTTTCTCGGTGACCACAGAGGTACTATACCATGCCTCTGGCAGTGTTGATGCGCCGGTCAGCGCGTCACTGTTCAGATGTGTACTCACGCGCCGCCCTGAGCATGCGGGTGTCTCGCTCACATCCGGGTGAGTGCAAACGAGATGTCTGCGTTCCCCAGAAAAGAGTGCACCCGTCCGTCAACGTGCAATCTTGCCACGTTGCCCGCTGTCGCGTATGATGGACGGGCTTGCAATTACTTCTACGAATCCTGGAGTGAACGGTATGGACATCGGCATCACTGGTCTTGGGCGCATGGGCGCAAATATGGCACGTCGATGGTTGCGGGGTGGTCATCGAGTTGTCGTTCACAACCGCAGCCGCGAACCGATCGACGAACTCGCCGCTGCCGGAGCGGTTCCGGCGTACACACTGGAAGAACTGATCGCTGCGCTCGCGCCGCCGCGCGCGGTATGGGTTATGCTGCCGGCAGGCGAGGTGACCGAACGTGCGATTGCTGCACTCGCGAAACTGATGGCGCCAGGCGATACAATTGTGGATGCTGGAAATACGATGTACAAAGACGATCTGCGTCGCGCTGAGGAACTCAGCGCGCGTGGCATCCATTACGTCGATCAGGGAACATCGGGCGGCATCTGGGGGTTGGAACTCGGCTACTGCCTGATGGTCGGCGGCGACGCCGATGTGGTCGCCCGGCTCGAGCCGGCATTCCGCACCCTGGCGCCGGAAGATGGCTACTTCCACTGCGGACCGGTCGGCAGCGGTCATTTCGTCAAAATGGTGCATAACGGGGTCGAGTATGGCATGATGCAGGCATATGCCGAGGGCTTCGAAATCATGCGTTCCAAGACGGAGTTCAACCTCGACCTTCACAAAATCGCCGCCGTCTGGAACCACGGGAGCGTCGTGCGATCGTGGCTGCTGGAGCTGGCGGAAGAAGCTTTTCAGCAGGACCCGCATCTCGAGCAGATCCAGGGATATGTGGAAGACAGCGGCGAAGGGCGCTGGACGATCCAGACTGCGATCGAACTCGATGTTCCTGCGCCGGTGATCACCCTTTCGCTGTTTGAGCGTTTTCACTCGCGAAAACCAGAGTCTTTTGCTGCCAAAGTGCTCGCTGCATTGCGCAAGGGATTTGGCGGTCATCGTGTCAGACCAGCGTCACCGCCCCAATCGTCATGAAGGTTCATACCGCAAAAGCGACATGCCTGGGAGCGCAGGCGTCCCGCCCGCGCCTGCGTGCCGCCTGGGAGCGCGGGCGTCCCGCCCGCATCTGCGTGCTGCCTGGGAGCGCGGGCGTCCCGCCCGCATCTGCGTGCTGCCTGGGAGCGCGGGCGTCCCGCCCGCGTCTGCGTGCCCGCTGGCTGGCATAGCCGATAGGCGATAGCGGCGCGTGCGATCAGCGCTCGCCTATCGGCTGCTTATCGGTGATCGGCTCTGAACTCTGTTAAAGGAGACCGGAACGCGCCTGCGTCTGCGTGCTGCCTGGGAGCGCGGGCGTCCCGCCCGCGTCTGCGTGCTGCCTGGGAGCGCGGGCGTCCCGCCCGCGTCTGTGTACCCGCTGGCTGGCATAGCCGATAGGCGATAGCGGCGCGTGCGATCAGCGCTCGCCTATCGGCGCTTGCTTATCGGTGATCGGCTCTGAACTCTGTTGAAGGAGGCCGGAACGCGCCCGCGTCTGCGTGCTGCCTGGGAGCGCGGGCGTCCCGCCCGCGTCTGTGTACCCGCTGGCTGGCATAGCCGATAGTGGGGCAACATTTCATGACGCTTGCGGAAGCCATACCGCCGCCGATTCTTGATCTCAGGGTCTTCCTCTAAACCTCAATCGTGAGCAGTGACGACTGAGGGGCAATGGATGAAACCGGCTCAGCACTGAGCACACTGCCATCATCCTTCGACAGGCATTTCCTCGGCTGGCGTCTCCGCAACGGGCGCCTCCGCCGATGGCGGTTCATCTGCGTTGCGGCGCAGGCTGAGCCCCATACGCTGGCGCTGCTTATCGAGGCTGATAATGCGAGCAGTAATGATCTGCCCGGGCTGCAACAGATCGCGCGGCTGAGTCTGCGGATCGGCGTCGAGTTCGCTGGCGTGGATCAGACCTTCGACCGCCTCTTCAATCTGCACAAATGCGCCAAACGGTGCGACATTCGTCACCGGACCGCTCACGAGTTGTCCGAGCGAGTAGCGCTGGTCGATCGTATCCCAGGGATTGGGTTGCAGGCGGCGCAGGCTGAGACCGATGCGTTCGCGTTCGGCATCGATCTCCACCACCATCACCTTCACCTCCTGCCCTGGCGACAGCACTTCACGCGGATGGTTGACACGCTGCCATGACAATTCAGAGATGTGCGCCAGCCCATCGGCGCCGCCCAGATCGATGAATGCGCCAAAGTTCGTCAGTTGATTGACGCGCCCGGTCAAAATATCGCCAGGTTGAAGTTCCGTGAGCAGGCGCTGCTTTTGCGACTTGCGCCATTCCTGGGTCGCACTGCGCTCCGACAGTACGAGTCGATTGCGATCCCGATCAACCTCGATCACCTTCAGCGGGATTGTCTGACCAACCATGCGCTGCAGCGCCTGCTGCCGTTCCTCGGCAGCGGTGCGCCCGTGGAGTTGGGCAACCTGTGATGCCGGTACAAACCCGCGAATGCGATTGAACTGCACCAGCAAGCCGCCTTTGTTGTAGCCAATGACCTGGCCCTGCACGATGCCGCCCTCGGCGCTCAGGCGAGCCGCCTCTTCCCAATCGCGCGCAACCTGCACCATCGTCAGCGACAACACCAGATCGCCCTGGCGATTCTCTGGGTCCTGAACATACACCTGAATAGAATCGCCTACTTTCAGATTGTTCAGCACTTCGTCGCCAATAGCGCGCACATCGGCAATTGGAATGATCCCTTCGCGCTTGGTGCCAATCGAGACCAGAATACCACTGTCTTCAATCTTCATGACCACGCCCTCGCGCACCTCGCCGCGTTGCGGACGCGCGTAGTCGTAGTCGTCGAGCATCTGCGTCCAATCGAAATCTTCTGTTTCCTGGACGGCATCGTCGGGTACTGCCTTCATGCAGTGACCTCCAGACCATACGTTGATGAGCCATTGCCCGCCTGTGCACAATGGCGCCAATAACGCTGCCTTCATCAGGGCGGAGGGCGCTTTTGGACATACACATACACCACATATCGCGCACAATGCGCGACATATGATGCCACACGCTGGCGTTGTCCTGGACGGCGCCCACGAAGGCTCCGCTCTGGCCTGCTCCTGAATACCCGGGTGTTCCGGTCGAGGTGTGGGAGGTGAGCCGGTGCGGATTGTTCATTTACGAGACGGTAAGTATACACGGCAGATGCGTGGCTGTCAAGTTTGCACACTGCATCAGGTTGCTCTATACTGCGCTGCGCGGATATTCTTTTGCCTCAACGTTGTATTGTGGGTGTTCTGTTTCTGTTTGTCGATGGCGTCGGGCTGGCGCCGGCCGGGCGTGACAATCCGCTTTCGGATGCGCCAACCCCCGCGATCAATGCCCTGCTCAACGGTGCGTTGACCATTGAACGCGCCGGCGTTTCCACCCGTGCACTCCTGCGCCCGCTCGATGCAACCATGGGAGTGGCAGGAATGCCGCAGAGCGGCACCGGTCAGACGGCATTGCTGGCAGGTATCAACGCCGCCGCCCTTCATGGGCGTCATCAGCCGCATTTTCCGCCCGTGGCGTTGCGATCAATGCTGATAGAGCGCAGCATCTTCCGCCGGCTCACCGAAGCAGGCAGGCGTGTGGCGTTCGCAAATGCGTTCGGGGTGCGATACTGGGAAGCGCTGGCAGCGCGAAAGCTTCGTCGTTCTGCCAGTGTCATCGCCGCCGAAGGGGCAGGTGTGCGTTTGCGCAGCGATCACGATCTGCGCATCGGCAGTGCGCTGACGTGGGATATCACCGGTGAAACGATCCGCGCCAGCGGCGGCGACGCGCCGGTAATTGCCGCGCATATCGCCGGAGAACGTCTGGCGCGCCTGACTGCCCGGTATGACCTGGTGTTCTTCGAGACGTTCCTGACCGATCTCGCCGGTCATGGACGCCTGGCGCATCGTGCAACGCCGGATCGACCGCCTCCCTCGATTGCGGAACAGGTCCATATGGCGATAGAACGAGTCGATGGTATGATCAGGGGAGCGCTGGATGCTCTGCGTCCGGGAGACACGCTGGTGCTTACCAGCGACCATGGCAATGTCGAAAGTCTGTCGTCATTGACGCATACGCGCAATCCTGTACCGCTGTTGGTTGTTGGACCTGCTGCATCCCTATTTGCACCTCTTGTCAGCATTGTCGAGGTTGCCGATGCCGCGGTAGCTGCGGCACAGGAGTATGCTGCGTGAAACCGATCAAGCGCGTTGCTATCATTTTCAACCCGTATTCCGAAGAGTCGCTGCACGTGTCTGGCGAAGTCGCCGGGTGGCTTACCGCGCGTTCGATTCAGGTCTGGCGCGGTGTATCGCATGAGGGGCGCGCGCAGCATGCGGTTGATCATACCGACCTGGTGCTTGCCCTTGGCGGGGATGGGACAGTGCTGCGCGCGGCGCGCCTTGCCATTCCCAGCGGTGTGCCGGTGCTGCCGGTTGCACTGGGACGACTCAATTTCATGGCGGAACTGGAGCCGTCCACCCTCTACCAGGGGCTCGAGGAGATGCTGGCGGGCCGCTTCTGGCTCGACTCGCGCACCCTGGTCGAGGCGACAGTGCAGCGCGCCGATGGTATTACGGTCTCGCCGATCCTGGCGCTCAATGAAATCATTGTGGCGCGCGGCGACATTAATCGCACCGTGTTCGTCGATGTCGAGATCTATGATGCGCGCCTGACAACCTATCACGCCGACGGGGTGATCGTTGCGAGCGCCACCGGTTCGACCGCGTATGCACTGGCAGCCGGCGGTCCGATCATCGATCCGCGTTCGACGGCTCTGGTGCTGGTGCCGGTGGCGGCGCACCTGACGAATGTTCCGTCGCTGGTGTTGCACGAGGATGCGGTCGTCACCCTGACGTTGCAGAGCCGCCACCCGGCAGGATTCTCCGCCGACGGACACGATCATATCGCGCTGCACGAGGGTGATCGCGTGATTGTCCGACGATCCCAGCGCTGTTGCACCTTTGCGCGCGTCTATCCGCAGAGCACCTTCTATGCGCGGATGATGCAGCGCCTGCGACGGGAGTAGACGTTGAACGTTCAACGTTCAACGTTTAACGTCTCTGCTCCTGGGATGGACGCGACTGGCCGCCTGCGCACCCGTCGCTGCCGAGCGTTCAACGTTCAACGTTCAACGTCTCTGCTTCCTCACCTGTTGAATAACGTCGATTGGTGCAAGCAGGGTGACCTGGTCGCTAGCCTTCAGACGCACATCTGGCACTGGCAACAGGATTGACCGTTCTTCGCGCTGGAGGGCGAGGGTGATCGTCCCGTAGCGCTCACGGAGATGTTCAACAGATGTGTCAATGAATGGGTGCTCTGCAGCCAGATGCGTCTCCTCGATTGCAAATATCTGACCGTCGAGAAAGAATGCCTGGCAGACGTTTCCGGTCAGCGCCGCTGCTGCTATCGTTGGGCTTGCCAGGGCTGATGTGCTGTAGGTTGTGTGGATGCCCAATATCTCTGCCAGCCGATCTGCCAGGGCATCGCTGAAGGTGCGTAACACAATATGGACGTCTGGTCGATAACGTCGCGCGGTGAGCGCAATCTGCAGATTCTGCAGGTCATCGGAGGTGAGCGCTGCCACTGAATAGGCTTCGTCGAGCCCGGCGCGACACAACACCTCGAGACTGCGCGCATCTCCAATCACGTCGGCGATGCCGTCGAGTTGTTTGATCTGCTGGACAAACTCTGGACGATCATTCCCCAGCCGCACCACCACGATCCGTGGGCGCGGGCTCAGATTGTAGAGTTGATTGACGACCCGAAATCCGATCTTTCCCAGCCCGCACACAATGACTGTGTGATACCGCTCGGTCGGGTGCGCCGGGCGCTCAGGTTTGAGAAACGCCACTTTGCTCAGCGGCACATTGCGCTGCCGCACCCCTTCGAGGCGATCAAGTGTTCCGATCAGCGTGATGCGATCACCGGCGCTCAACTGGCTGAGCGCGCCATACGTCATACGTCGCCCTTCCTGGCTGATCTGGTACAGGATGCGCACATGCATGTCCTCTTCGATGGCGCGAACAAAGCCGCACAGTTGACTTTCGCGTTCTACAACGACCCTTGCAATCCCCAGCTGTGTTTTGCCGATCGTCAGGGCATAGTCGATATCGCGACTGACCGCTGCCGCAGCGCAGGTTGGCGCCGCAATCGCCGAGACGCTGAAGGCGTTGTTCGGTCCCAACGCTCGCTCCAGGTTGCGGTCGAGTTCCTCGTTGAACACACGCAAGACGACGCGCACATCCGGGCGCACGTTCCGCGCATTCAGGGCGATTTCAACATTCAGCAGATCATCGTTGATGGCCACCACAACCGCGCGCGCGCGCATAATCCCTGCCTGCTGCAGGATGGTTGCTTCACGCGCATCGCCGAGAATGACCGGCGTCCCCAGGTTCAGCACACGTGGAACAAATTCGCTGTTCCAGTCGCGCTCGATGACGACTGTTTCGTACCCCGCCGTATGCAATTGTGTGACAATGCGCAACCCGACGCGTCCGAGACCGCACACGATGATGTGGTCGCGGTATGTCGAAGCCAGCGCCACCTGCCAGGCTTCACGACGACTCCCTTTGTCGAGCAGGAGCCGTCCGAAGTTCAGAACGCTCTGGAAGATCAATGCCAGCCCAAGAAATGGGGTGAGGAAAAAAATGAGTTCACCGGGAAGATCGCCGCGCGGGAATGCCTTGTTGCTCTGCAATGTCATCAGGGTGAGCGTCTCATAGAGCGCCTCGGTCAATCCCTGCGGTCGAGGAGAGTCGGGTGTTTCTGGATAGAAGAAGACGAGATAGGTCGAGGTAATGCCTGCAAGAATGGCAAAGCCAAGTAGTATCAGCCACGACTCTCTGAGGAGTAACTGAAGGTCATACAGATTGGCGCGCACCAGACGACCGATCCGTCGCAATCGTCCGGTACGCGCCACCTGAGTGTTTGGGGTCATTCTCGCGACTCGAGAAGCTCTCTGAGCAATACTTCGTCCTCCGCCGACCGATTGCTCGGTTGCTCATGCAGCAGCTTCCGGAGTAACGCCTGATTGCTCAGTTGTACGACTCCTGCTGCGCCGGTCGCAAGGGCGCGCCTGCCGGCCGGCAGCATCCCCAGACCAATACCGGCGCCTATTAACAGTATACCAAGTGATACCCACAACCACGCTGGATCTGCAGCGTCATTCGTGCGCGGCAGACGACGCGGCGCTTCGATGACGGGCTCTTCGACTGCCGGTTCGACGGCCTGAACCTCGGGCGTCGGCAATGCCACACGCAGGTGCTGAATGACCGGCGTTTCCGGTTCCACGACAACGGTCATCGGTCCATCCACAACCATGCCCTGACCGGGGGCTGGCGCCACATTGACGAGGTACGTTCCCGCCGAAACCCAGATGCCATAGTTGCCGTCCTGATCGGTGGTGACGATGTTATCGCCGACCCGCACGGGCATGCCGGGAACGGGAGCGCTGCTCACAACATCGATGACGGTGCCGCCAATGTGACCGGGAATTGCCGAGCGATCCGGCGCCGATGATCCGCCGCTGCTCTGTTCGGTGAACTGAACCGCCGGTCGCGGCGAGGGTGCAGGCACAGGATCTTGCTGTGCAAGCGCCGCACCTGGCAGCAGTGCGCTGATCCCAAACACAAGCAGCAGTGCGCCGCAGATAAGGAGTGATGTTGAAAGATGGTGACGACGCATAAATCCCCCTTTGGTATTTTGTTCATATGGCACGCCGATGCGGGTGCGGCAGCGCCGACCCGAACGTGGGCGCGGCAGCGCCGACCTGAACGTGGGTGCGGCGGCGCCGACCCGATGTGGGCGCGGCGGCGGCGACCCGAACGTGGGCGCGGCAGCGCCGACCCGATGTGGGCGCGGCGACGCCGACCCGATGTGGGCGCGGCAGCGCCGACCCGATGTGGGCGCGGCGACGCCGACCCGATGTGGGCGCGGCAGCGCCGCGCCCCTACGATGTATTTTTCATTGATCGACCGGTTCGGGCAACCGGCGCGGCGGCAACGCAACCGGCGCGTCGGGGACGCCGGACGGCGCTCCTGGCGCGGCGCCATTGCTCAACGACGCACCGCTGACGATAAAACCGGTGATCTCCGCGCGGTTGTTGGTCTCGTTGCTTTCGGCAACTGCCCCTGTCGGCACCGGCGGGTTGAAACTATCAACATAGACGTACAGGCTGTTGGCGCCGCTGGCGAAATGTCCAGGCCAGACTGACTGCGGTCCGGCGAATTGACCGGGCGCCGATGTCAGTGTGATACTCTGTCCTGGCGCGAGCGCCTGGTTGACATACCAGGCAATGCCGTAGCACGGCGAAATGCCGCAGACATCGTTCCATCGCACGTTTGGTGTGGTTGGCGGCGTCGATGGGTTGATGTACAGATCGACCCAGAACCCGACGGTCGTTGGCGAACCTCCGACGTTCTTGACTTTCACCGTGATCAGGACTGGTTCACCTGCAGTGTAACTGGTCTTGGTCGGCGTGACCGTAAAGGCTTCGACCACCAGGTCTGGCGGAGTCACCGGCGCAACGATGAGCGGCAGGAAGACGCGGGTTTGCGTTCGGTACCCGGCATCGATTGACGTCAGCGCCTGACCCGCTCCGAGCACACCGGTTGCGACTGGCGCATCACTGTCGATCGTCGGATCACTGCCGACACGTGTGGCGACATCAAAGTACCCTGCGGGTTTGGTGAATGTCACCACAAATGTCCCCGGCGGCAGACTGGCGAAGGTGTAATTGCCATTCGTGTCGGTGACGGTGCTGAATGTGAGCGGAGCGCCCAGCCCGGTTGGCGTGATCGTCAATGTGACCTGCACTCCCGCAATACGCTGGTTCTCGCCAGGGTTGCGCAGATCGTCGAAGTTCTCATCGACCCACGCAAAACCGGAGATTGACCCGTTCCCGACAAATCCGGCATCGACAGTTGTGGATATCTGGCCGCTTACCAGCGTGAAGGACGCTGTTCGTCCGTTGGTCTGGGCATCGTTGTCATGATCAACGCTCAGCGACCCGGCGCCGTTGTTGACCGTCTGGAAACCGGATGGCGCCACAAACTCGACCACATATGAGCCAGGGTTGATATTCTCGAAGCCATAGAACCCGACGTCGCCGCTCGCCAGCGTCGTGGTGGTCGAGATGACTGTGTCGGTCGATGCATCGCGCAGCCGGACGGTGACGTTTGGCAGTCCAATGTCGGTTCCTGCCTGGTATGTGCCATTGCCGTTCACATCGAACCAGACCCGGTCGCCAACCGAGGTGGTGCGATACAACCCGAAGTTTTGACCGGTCGCCGGCAGCGCTCCGCTCAGCGTGTCAACCGTTGAGAGCAGGTAGCCGAGCGGCCGTCCGGTAACGCTGACCTGGTAATTGCCCGCCGGCAGCTGGCTGAACGTGAAGTTCGGCGAACCCGTCGCGCTGGTTGTGGTCTTCGTGATCACCGGACTGGTCGAATTGATCGATGTTGTAACGGTCAGCGTGAGCGTCACTCCCGCCAGACCTGGTTCGCCCGTATCGAATGTACCGTCAGCGTCGAGGTCTTCCCATGCCGTCCCGGTGAGCGTCAATGTGCCAACCGCGCCGGCATCGACGTAGGTGACGGTTTCGTTCGATCCGACCGTGAAACGATCGGTGTATCCACCGGCATCAGCGTCACTGTTGTTGTCGGTGGTGATGGGTGACCCCTGGGTTGTGAAGTTGTACCCGGCAGGCAACGTAAACTGGATGCGATACTGTGTACCCGACGTCAGGACGTCGGTCGGCGTAATGCTGGTGAACTGGTAGATGCCGTTGTCACCAGTTGTGAATGTCCCAATTGACGTCTCATTCCCGTTGACCGTTATGTCAGGGTCAAGGAAGAGCGTTACTGTCACTCCGGCCATCGTTGGTTCACCGCTGTCGAACAGATCGTTGCCGTTCGTATCGAACCAGACTGTGCCACTGATGACCCCATTGCGATAGTAGCCGAATAGCAGCGGTGTGATCGTCTGCCCGCTGGTCAGCGGCGATGGCGCCGTCGCTGTGCCGGTATTCCCTGGCGACGCGAAATACCCGGCTGGCGGCGTTACCCCGACCGTGTAGGCAGTCGTGGTTGGCGCAACCGTGTAGCTGATGACCCCGGTCGAGTCAGGACCAAACGGTCCACCGATGACGACACTGGGTGTCAGTGTCACTGTGGCGCCGGGAACAGACTGATCGCCCGCAGCGTAAACGTTGTCAATCGGTGAGGTCGTTTCCTCGAAGACCCGCACCTGGATCACCGCCGGGCGATAGAAGCCGCGGTCGCGATTTTCAGTCTCACCCCGCTCCAGCGCCTGGTCATCGAGCCGGTCGGAACCAGTTCCCTCGCCGTCGCTGTCGGTGGTTGAGGAACCGACATCATCCAGCGTCGCGACCCAGCCCGACGGCGTGGCGAAGCGCAGGGTGAAACTCACCTCCGACGCGGCGTTCGCCCACCCCGGCAGGTCGGTGACGGTGTACGCGCCGGTGGCGTTGGTGGTCGTGGTCGTAACGATGGTCGTGCTCAGCAGCCCTGGCAGGTTGACCGTCACCGTCAGGTTGACCGTCACGCCGGGCAGCGCGCCGACCCCCTCCGTTCCCAGTCGCTGACCGTCGCCGTTCTCGTCCTCCCACACCACGCCGGTCACGGTTGACCGTCCGAGCGCGGCGGCGTTCCGTGTGATGGTCACGTCGGAGGCAACGGCGAACGGAGCGGTCTCGGCGTCATTTCCGACGGCGGTCTGCAGGTTGTTATCACCGCCAGCGGGGGTGACCAGCTGGAAGTTTGTGACATCGGGGTTGCTGACCCGCACGACGTAGGTATCAGGCGCCACACCGGTGAAGGTATACGCGCCGGTGGCGTCGGTGGTGGTCGTGTAGGCGATGGTGTTCGCCGGGGTCAGCACCAGCGTGACCGTCACCCCCTGCAGCCCCGGCTCATTGTCGCCGACCAGGATGTTGTCGCCGTCGCGGTCGAAGAACACCGTGCCGCTGACTGTGCCGAAACGATAGTGCCCGAATGCCAGCCCTGCCGGTCCGACGGTATCTCCTGGTCCGGGGTTCGGACTGACCTGCGCCGCGCCGCTGTTGCCGGGTGAGCGTTCGAAGCCGGCGGGTTGCGCCACATTCACCCAGTACGGCGTAGCGCTGTCGGTCGGCACCAGGGTGAAGGTGATCAACCCGCTGCTGTCGATGGCCGTCACGCTCAGCGGCGTGACCACTCCGTTGGTGGTGGTGATGGTGACCGTGGCGGTTGTGATGCCCGTGTCGCCGGCAGCGAAGATGTTATCGACCGGCGGGGTGAGTTCCTCGAAGACGCGCGCCACGACGGTGACGGGGCGGAAGTGCCCGAACGCCAGTCCTGTGACCGTATCTCCGGGTCCGGGGTTCGGACTGACCTGCGCCGCGCCGGTGTTGCCCGGCGAGCGCTCGAAGCCGGCAGGTTGCGCCACATTCACCCAGTATGGCGTGGCGCTGTCGGTCGGCACCAGGGTGAAGGTG
>FWPU01000939.1_pt1 | contig 91449 bp, 106 predicted proteins | sample 2228361 | NCBI WGS metagenome assembly FWPU01 (sample SAMEA103939777, study PRJEB20133) | metagenome
CGCATCACCGACCTCCGTGTCGGCACCTGGGCCCGTCGGCGGGGGCGCGCGGGGGTTAAGGGTGGGCTCAGGCGGTCGCCTCGCGGGCGAAAGCGCCCGCCTTCACCGCCTCGGAGCCCTGCCGACGGGTCGAGCACGATGAGCGTGACGCAGGAGGAGATGGAGGCCCAGACGGGGACCGAGACGACCTCCGAGGAACGGCCGCCGGCGAGCGATGCGCGGATCGCCGCGCTCTGGCTGTCCGAGGCCTCGCTGGAGCGGCTGCGGGCGGCCTTCGGGGGCGAGATCGGGCAGGACCTCACCGACGTCGAGGGTGCGGCGATCGTCGCGATCTCCACCCGGGGTCCGCGGGCCCGGGCCATCCCCCTCGTCCGTGAGCTCCGCGGCGGGGAGCCCCCGGTGATCGTGGTCAGCCACCCGGGCGGGGAGGGCGTCGCCCTGGAGATCGTCCGGGCCGGGGCCACCGCGGTCGTGGCCGAGGGGAACGAGGCCGCGATCCCCTCGCTCCTGCGGTCGGCGGGGTCCGGAGAGCCTGCGCGGGCCGAGGAGGAGCCGCTCCTCATCGCCTTCGAGCAGCGGGGCGGTCTCCAGCGGACGGCGCCGGGGACGGTCGCCGACAGCGACGTCGTCACCGGCCTTCCCACCGACGAGGCCTTCCGCGAGCGCCTCCGGGAGCTCGACGAGGCGGGCACCCCCGCTCGGGTCGGTCTCCTGGAGATCGTGAACGTGGAGGAGGCCGCCGCGGGGCTGGATCCCCAGGCCCGCGAGGTCCTCCGCCGACGCCTGGCGGCGCTCCTGCGGAGCCTGGCGGAGCCGGCGGGGGCCGAGCTGTTCGCCCTGGGCCCCTGGCGCTACGCGTTCATCGCCCGCGAGCTCTCCGCCGAGCGGGCCCAGGAGCTCGGCCTCGCGATCGTGCAGGTCGCCCGCTCCTTCACCCCGAGCGGGACGGTCCCGATGCGCGTCGGCGTCGGCCACGCCGGGCCGGAGGTCGCCCAGGACGTCTCCATGCTCGCGAGGCTCGCCGAACGGGCGCTCGAGGCCGCGCGGGAGCAGACGACCGGGGCGGTCGTGAACGCCGAACACCTCCCCACCTCGACGATGGCCTCGAGCGAGCTCGACCTCGCGCTCCGCCTCGTCGCCTACCTCGACGAGCACGACGGCTACCCGGGCTCCCACAGCCAGCGGGTGGCCGAGCATGCCGCGGCCCTCGCCCGGCAGCTCGGCTACGAGGGCCGGGACCTGCTGCGCGTGCGCCTGGCGGGTCTCCTCCACGACATCGGCAAGGTGGGGATCCCGCCCGAGGCGATCCACGCCACCGAGGAGCTTGAGGGCGAGGCCCTCGAGGCCTACCGACGCCACCCCCAGCGCGGCGCCCGCTTCGCTCGACCGGGGGCCGGGCCCTTGGTGGCCGAGGCGATCCGCCACCACCACGAGCGGTGGGACGGCTCGGGGTTCCCCGACGGCCTCGCCGGGGACCAGATCCCGATGCTCGCACGGATCCTCGCGGTCGCCGACGCCTACGACCGGCTGATCACGACGCCGCGGGAGGACGGGACGGCCGCCTCACCCGCCACGTGCCTCGAGCGCCTCCGTCAGGAGGCGGGCTCCGCGTTCGATCCGGTCGTCGTCGAGGCCGCCGAGCTCGCGTTCCCCCGCTGATCCGCCGAAGGGCCCGGCTCGACGTCCCCCGCGGCCATGGGCCCCTCGGGCACCTGGGTGGCGAGCAGCGACCGGAGCCCCGCCGTGAGGGCGCGCCCGACCACGAGGCAGACCACCAGCGTCGCCGCCGCGCGGAGGGCCGCGTCCTCGGGCGAGAGGAGGCCTGCGAGGAGCATCACGCCCACCGGCGCCAGGACGAACAGCCCGGCGGTCGCCACGAGCCTGCGGACGGGGGGCGCCGTCATCGCCGCTCCACGAGATCGCGGATCGCCAGGGCGACGTCCACGGGGGTGGCGCGGACCAGGCGGCCGCCGACGAGCCCGTAGCCGAGAACGGCGCCGACCTGTCCGCACCACCGCAGGGCCTCGACGACGCCGCCGGCCTCGACCCAGGAGACGACCTTCGGATGCCACTCGCGGAGCCGGGCCGAGCCCTCTCCGCCGAGGACGGCGTGGACGAACCGCCCCGCCTGCGCCCGGGCGAGCCAGGCGAGGTCCGCGCATCCCTCCTCGAAGGCGACGCAGACCGTGCCCTCGTTCCGGGGCAGCTGCGGGCAGCGCACGAGCGGAAGCTCCAGGGCGCGGGCGAGCCGATCGGCGTGGGGACCCACGACGAGGGCGGCACCATCCGGCGGCGGCGCGCAGAACCGGGCCACCCACCCAGCGATCGCCCCGACCCACCCGAGGTCGTCCTTCGGCGCGAGCCGCGCCACGGCCTCGATGAGCCCGTAGGGCAGACCGATGCGGACGAGCTCGTCGGGGCTCCAGGCCACCGACCCGAACCCGGCCACGGCGGGCCCCGAGGCCGAGGCGGCGGGGACGGCGGGTCCCTCCGAGCCCGGAGCGGGCACCGGGGCCGCCGCCGCGGGCTCCGACGCGACCCCGTCGAGGGCCTCCTCGAGCGCCCGCTCGAACGTCGGGGCCCGACGCAACCGGCTCGCGCCGATCGCGGCCCGGGCCCCCAACCGCGCGAGCGACGCGGCGTCCGAGGCGCGGGTCGCCCGGAGCTGGACCATCTCTCGGGCGAAGAAGCCCGCGATCCCGCCCCGGCGGACCCGCTCCGCGCTCACGATCCGCGCATCCGCACCGAGCTGCTCCGTGACCGCCGCGAGCGCCTCCTCCGCGCTCGGGGCCTCCACCACGAGCAGATCGCCCTCTCCCACCTCATGCGGGTGCGGGCGCTTGGACATGACCGATCACCCCCTTGGTGACGAGCCGGACCTTGGCCGGCAGCTCCGGGTAGGCGAGGACCGGCACCTCGAGCCCCGCGGCGGCGAGCAGGCGCGCCATCGGCCGCCGGAGGGCCTGCCCGACGACGACCGCCACGGGCTCCGGATGGGGCCGGTCCAGGACGCGGCGCACCTCGTCCCGCAGCCGCTCCGCGAGGGTCGGGTCCACGACCAGGTGGAGCTCCCCATCCACCTCGCGCAGGCCCTCGTGGAGCGCGGCCTCGAGCCCCGCCTCCAGGGTGACCACCCCGAGGGCCCCCTCCGGGGCGAGCCGCGCGACGATGGCCGGCCCCAGGGCCACGCGGGCCGCGGCCACGAGGTGCTCGACCGAGCGCGTCTCCCTGGCCCGCTGGGAGACGGCCTCGACGATCCGCGCGAGGTCCCGGATCGACACCTGCTCGGCGAGGAGCCCGCGCAGCACGGCGTGGAGGGTGGACAGGGGCAGGTGGTCGGTGCCGACCTCGTTGGCGAGCAGGGGCTCGTCGTAGCGGAGGGACTCCACGAGCCCCTGGACGTCCTGCCGGGAGAGCAGATCCGCCGCGTGGCGCCGCGCGACCTCGGCGAGGTGCGTCACGATCACCGAGGCGCGGTCCACGACGGTGGCCCCGAGCGTGGCGGCCTCCGTCCGAGCGGCCTCCGGGATCCAGTAGGCGGGGAGCCCGAACACCGGCTCCACGGTCTCCTCGCCCCCGAGGGCGCGGAGCGCCTCCCCCCGCCCCTCGAAGGGCAGGGCGAGGGCGCGGCCCCGCGGGGCCCGTCCCGCCCCCACCTCGACCCCGTGGAGGAGGATCCGGTACCCGCCCTCTCGCAGCGAGAGGTCGTCCCGGGTACGCACGAGCGGCATCACGTAGCCGAGCTCGCCCGCGATCTGCCGGCGCAGGGCGCGGACGCGCTTCATGAGATCCCCGCCGTTGCCCTCGTCGATCAGGTCGAGCGCGTCGGCCGCGAGGTGCAGCTCGAGCGGGTCCACGCGGATCTCGCTCATGAGGGCCTCCGGGTCGTCCGGGGAGGGCGCCACCGTCGGCGTGGGGGGCTCCTCCGGCGCCGCCTCCGCGCCCCGCGCCCGCCCCGCCGCGAGCAGGAGCAGGGCCCCGAGCCCGGCGAAGGGCAGCTTCGGCAGCCCGGGCAGCACGGCCATCCCGAGCACGACGAAGCCGGCCGTCCGGACGGCCTCGCGGCGGCGCAGCAGCTGGGCTCCGAGCTGCTGCGCGAGGTCCTCCTCGCCCCCCACCCGGGTCACGAGGAGCCCGGTGGCGATGGAGATGAGTAGGGCCGGGATCTGGGACACGAGCCCGTCGCCCACGGTGAGGAGCGAGTACGTGGAGATCGCCTCCTGGAGGGTCATGCCGTGCATGCCCATCCCGATCGCGAACCCGCCGACGAGGTTGATGGCGACGATCACGATGGCGGCGATGGCGTCACCCTTCACGAACTTCGAGGCCCCGTCCATCGCGCCGTAGAAGTCGGCCTCCCGGGCGATCCTGGCCCGCGCCTCCTTCGCCTGGTCCTGGTCGATGAGGCCGGCGGCGAGGTCGGCGTCGATCGCCATCTGCCGACCGGGCATCGCGTCGAGGGTGAAGCGGGCGGCCACCTCGGCCACCCGGCCCGCGCCGTTCGTCACCACCACGAACTGGATCACGATGAGGATCAGGAACACGACGAGCCCGACCACGACCGAGCCGCCGACCACGAAGCCCCCGAAGGTCTGGACGACCTTGCCCGCGTAACCGTCGAGCAGGATCAGCCGGGTCGTCGTCACGTTCAGCGCGAGACGCACCAGCGTCGCGACGAGCAGGAGCGAGGGGAAGGCCGAGAAGTCCAGGCTGTCGCGGAGGAACACGACCCCGAGCAGGATCACCACGGAGGCCGCGATGTTCACCGCGAGCAGCACGTCGAGCACGGCCGGCGGGACCGGGATCACCATCATGAGGACGGCCGCGATCACGAAGGCCGGGACCGACAGGCGCGGCAGCCGCACCTCACATCACCCCCCGTCGGCGTCGCCGGTAGGCGATGGCGATGACCACGGCCACCGCCTCGTACAGGGCCGGCGGCACGAAGCGGCCCACCCGGCACCGCCGGTACAGCTCGCGGGCGAGGGGCGGGTCCTCGCGGATCATCACGCCGTGCCTCGCCGCGAGGCGCCGGAGCTTCAGCGCGAAGCGTCCGGCGCCCTTCGCGACGACCCTCGGCGCCGGCTCACCGGGGGTGTACCGGAGGGCGACCGCGAGGTGCGTGGGGTTGGTCACGACGACGTCGGCGGTCGTCACCTCCACGAGCATCCGGTTCCGCGACAGCTCCCGGTGGCGCCGGCGCCGATGCATCCGCACGAGGGGATCCCCCTCCATCTCCTTGTGCTCCTGCTTCAGCTCCTGACGCGTCATGCGCTGGGCGCGCTCGGTCCGCACCCGAGCGACGACGTAGTCGGCGGCGGCGATGAAGACGGCGAGGAGCGCGACGCGGGCGAGGACGGCCCACGCCCCGCGACCCAGGAGCCCGAGCCACTCCGGCAGGCTCCGCACCGCCGTCGCCTCCTCCACGGCCTCCCGCACCGGTCGCCAGACCACGGCGACGAGCAGCCCGACCTTCAGCCCCGACCGCGCCGCCTCCCAGGCGAGGGCCGAGGGGCGCAGGCGCTCGAGCCCCTGGCGGGGCGACAGACGGGAGAGCTTCGGCGCCAGGGCGCCGGGCGCGAGCAGGAACCCCGTCTGCGCCACCCCGCCCACGACGGCGAGGGCGACCGCGAGCCCGAGGACCGGCAGCAGGGCTCCGCCGAGCATGTCGAGGACGATCCCCCGGACGTGCTCGGGGGGCGGCTCGAGCGCGGAGATCCGCAGCAGCTCCCGCGCGCCCAGGGCGAGCTCGCGACCGGCGGCGGGCAGGAGGCTCCGGGCGGCGATGGCGGCGCCGAGCAGCGACAGGGCGACCCCCACCTCGGGGCTCCGGGGCACCCGCCCCTCGCGCCGGGCCTTGCGTCTCGCCCTCGGTGTCGGCTTCTCGGTACGGCCGTCGAACCGGCCCACGGTCCCTCCCCGCGACCCGCGCCGATCCGTGGCTCGTCCGCTTCCGTGCCGCCATGCCCGTCGGCACGGGCGGGCCCGACTAAACCGGTCGGATCACGCGACGCCGAAGGACAGCCGTCCCGGCCCGTACCCCTGGATCTCCACCTCGAAGCTCCGACGGTCGGCGGGCTGCGCCGCGAGGCGCGCGACCTCGGGGGGCACCTGCGCGCCGGGCGCGCGGACCTGCCGAAGCCGCACGTGCGGCGTCTGCGCGCTGTTCAGCAGCCGCGCGGTCACGTTGAGGATCTCCCGCAGGTTCTCGGAGAGGATCGGCGTGAGCGCGCCCTCGGCCAGGGACTCCTCGGCCGCCGGGGACGGGACGAGGGTGATCGCCGCACCGGCGCGGCAGGCGAAGGCGAGATCGCACACGACGACCGCGGCCACGGCGCCCTCGTCCGTCACGTAGTCGGCGACGACCCCTCCAGCGGGGTCCACCGCCTGGTCCGAGCGCACGGCCGAGACCTCGCGGCCGAGCAGATCCGCGAGGAGGTCGCGGAGGTCCTCCTGGACCGGGAGGGGGAACCTCGCCACCACCGCTCACCGTCCCAAGATGGGGCCGAGGGCCTCCTCCAGGGCCTCGGCGGTGAAGGGCTTGGCCAGGAGGAAGCTCGCCCCCTCCTCGAGCGCCTGCTTGCGCATGGGGGGCGTGGACTCAGAGGTGACGAAGCCGAAGGGCAGCGACCGCCCCTCGGCGTTCACCGCGCGCAACAGCTCGATCCCGGACATGTCAGGCATGTTCCAGTCCGACACCACGACGTCCGGCTCTCCGCTGCGGATCACCTCGAGGGCCTCCAGGCCGTTGGAGGCCTCGAGGATCTCGGCGTCGCCGAACCCCGCCTGTCGCAGGCTCCGGATCACGATCATGCGCATCGCCCTGCTGTCGTCGACGACCAGGATCCGCACCGCGATCACTCCTCGCTCTTCTCCAACACGACCACCCGGAACGGCTCGTCGCTGCTCGCGAACCCCGCCTCGGCCACGACCCGCATGCCGGGCACGCTCATCCGCAGGTCGACCCCCTCGGTCACGGTCGGCAGCGAGAGGGCGCACTCCGCGCCGAGGAGCGCCTTCACGTTCCCGCCCGCCACGTTCGCGACCTCGCCGATCGCGTCGAGCACGTCCTCGGGGCTCGCACCGTCCGGCTCGAGGCCGAACATGGATCCCGTCACGCGCCGCGCGAGGACCTCGGTGCAGTCCACGACGACCGCGCCCTCCCAGTCGCCGGAGATCTGCACGCAGGCGGTGAGGCGCCGCGTGCCGTCCATCTCCGCCGGGCCGTCCGCCACCGGCAGACCCAGCATCGCCTCGAAGATGTCGCTCACGATCTGTCGGATGTCTCCAGGCTGCAGCTCCACCGCGTCCTCCTCATCCGGGGCCTCGGCCCGAAGACGGCCTCGGCCGGTACCAGGTCGTCCTGCCGATCGGCACGCGCTCGAACCCGTCGTCGATGTTGAGCGTGGTCTCGGATCCCCCGAGCAGGAGGTACCCGCCCGGACGCAGGACGGAACGGACCCGCGCGAGGACCCCGCGCTTGGTCTCGAGGTCGAAGTAGATCAGCACGTTGCGCAGGAACACCAGGTCGAAGGGGGGGAAGGCCGGCCAGATCCCGACGAGGTTGTGGCGCTCGAACCGCACCATCCGGCGCACCGCCTCGTCGATCTCCCAGTGGGCGCCCACCCGGCGGAAGTACTTGACGAGCAGGGTCGCCGGCAGGCCCCGGTTCACCTCGAGCTGCCCGTAGCGCCCATACCGGGCCCGCTCGAGCGCGCTCGCGGAGATGTCGGTCGCGACGATCTGCAGGTTCCACCCGAGCAACTCGGGGAAGTGCTCGCGGATCAGCATCGCCACGCTGTAGGGCTCCTGCCCGCTCGAGCAGGCCGCGCACCAGATGGCGAGGGATCGGCGCCACGCGTTGCGCTCCACGAGCTCCGGGAGCACGTGGGTGCGCAGGCTCTCGAACGGATGCAGATCCCGGAAGAAGCTCGTCTCGTTCGTCGTGAGCGCGTCGACCACCTCGTCGTGGAGCGGGGTCCGCCCCTGGGCCCGCAGCCGCGCGACGAGATCCGAGACCGACCCGAGCCCCTGGTTCCGCGCGATGGGGTCGAGGCGCGTCGCGGCCAGGTACTCCTTCCCCGGCTCGAGCACGATCGCCGCCTCCCGGCGCACGAGCTCGCGGATGTAGTCGAAGTCGGCCGCCGTGAGCGTCATCCCTGCGCACCCCCCGCGCTGAGCGCCCCGCGGCCCACGGCCAGGCGAGCGAGGATCTCCCCATGCATCTGCTCGAGCGGCACGATGGCGTCGGCGTTGCCCGCGCGCGCGACGTACCCCGGCATGCCCCACACGACGCTCGAGGCCTCGTCCTGCACGAGCACCTGGCCGCCCGCCTCGCGCACCGCCTCGGCGCCCTCGCTGCCGTCGTTGCCCATGCCCGTGAGCACGAGGGCGAGCACGTGGGGGCCGTAGCAGCGCACCACCGACCGGAAGAGCGGGTCCACGGCCGGGCGGCACGAGTGCTCCGGCGGGTCGAGGCTGGTCCGGATCTCGCAGCGACCGTCGACGCGCTCGACGACCATGTGACGCCCGCCCGGCGCGATCCACACCCCTCCGGGCTCGAGCACGTCCCCGTCGGCGGCCTCGACGACGCGGAGCGCCGAGCTCGCGTCCAGGCGCTCGGCCAGGATCCGCGTGAACATCGGCGGCATGTGCTGTACGACGAGGACGGGCACGGGCAGCGTGGCCGGGAGCGCCGGGAGCAGCCGCGCGAGCGCGTTCGGGCCTCCCGTCGAGACGCCGATCGCCACGACGTCCACCCGCGAGGGCGGCGCCCGCCGGGCGCTCGGCCGGAGGGGACGCGCGGCGATCGCTCGACCGTCCACGACCGCCGAGCCCCGAGCGCACAGGGCCTTGACCCTGGGGATCAGCTCCGCCCGCACCGCCTCGAGGGCGCGGCCGGGGTCGCCCACGCCGCTCGGCTTCGTGACGTAGTCGCTCGCGCCGAGCGCGAGCGCGTCGAGGGTCGCCGCCGCGCCCCGCCGCGTGAGCGTGCTGAACATGATGACCGGGAGCGACGGCCAGCGCGCCCGGATCTCCCGCAGCGCCGTGAGCCCGTCCATGACGGGCATCTCGACGTCGAGGGTGACGACGTCCGGGCGGAGCTGCTCGATCTTGGCGAGCGCGATCCGCCCGTCCGCCGCCGATCCCACGACCTCGAGCTCGGGGTCCGCCTCCAGCGCCGTCGTGACCAGCCGCCGCACCACGACGGAGTCGTCGACGACGAGGACGCGGATCCGGCTCATGCGCCGGCCCCCCGATCGCCGGCCCGCGCGAGGTCGAGCTTGTCCACGAGCACCTCGGGGGTGAGGGGCTTCGTCGCGTACTCGTCCGCCCCGGCCATGAGCGCCCGCAGGATCCGGGCCGGGTCGCTCTCGGAGGTGACCATCACGAGGATCGTCCGCTCGTACTCGGGGATCGCCCGGACCGCCCGGATGAACTCGAGACCGTCCATGACCGGCATGTTCCAGTCCACGAGGCACACGTCCACCGGCCCCGCACCCTCCAGGACGGCGAGCCCCGCCGCGCCGTGCTCCGCCTCGAGCACCTCGAACCCGAGCTGTCCGAGCGTGCGACGGAGCATCATCCGCATCGCCCGCGAGTCGTCGACGACGAGCGCCCTCATGGATCACCTCACGGCTGCTCGAACTCCGCGACGAGCGCGCGGAGCTCGTCGGCGAGACGTGCGAGCGATCGCGCCGAGTCCTGCGTCGTCGCCGCCCCGGAGGCGGTCTCCTGGGCACCCTGGGCGACACCCGTGATGTTCGCCGCGATCTCGGAGGACCCCGCGGCGGCCTCGGCGACGTTGCGGGCGATCTCGTTCGTGGTCGCCGTCTGCTCCTCCACCGCTGAGGCGATGGTCGCCTGCAGCTCGTTGATCCGGTTGATGATCGTGGCGATCTGATCGATGGAGGCCACCGCGTTGCTCGCGTCCGACTGGATCGTCGCGATCTTCTGTCCGATCTCCTCCGTGGCCTTCGCCGTCTCCTTGGCGAGCTCCTTGACCTCGTTCGCCACCACGGCGAACCCCTTGCCCGCCTCACCGGCGCGGGCCGCCTCGATCGTCGCGTTGAGGGCCAGCAGGTTCGTTTGCTCCGCGATCGACGTGATGACCTTCACGACCTCGCCGATCTCGCCCGAGGAGACGCCCAGCTTCGTCACGGTCTGGTTGGCGCCGTCGGCCGCGACCACGGCTTGCGAGGCGACGCCGGCGGCTTCGTTCGCGGAGGCGGCGATCTCCCGGATCGACGCGGACATCTCCTCGGCTCCCGTGGCGACGGTCTGGACGTTGGCGGACACCTGCTCCGCGGCGGCGGAGACCGCGCTCGCCTGGGCAGAGGTTTCCTCGGCGGCGCCGGCCATCTGCTGGCTCACCGTCGAGAGCTCCTCCGAGGATCCGGCGAGGGCCTCCGCGTGCGTCCCGACCTTCTCGACGAAGGACCGGAAGTTCTCGATGATCGAGGCGAAGGCCTCCCCGAGCGCTCCCGGCACCGCCGCGTCGAGCACCGGGTCGCGCAGGCGCTTCTGCGCGATCGCGTCGGCCTGCTGCAGGAGGGTGGAGACGTTCCCCTTGATCTGCTCGACGCACTCCGTACGGTCGGCGCCGAGCGGCGCCTCGATGGTCTCCACGGAGAGCCCCATCGACTCCAGGGTGCTCATGAGGAACGCGTCACCGATCGCCTGCATGTCCAGGTTCATGACCTTGAAGATCGCAGCGGCCGCCCGCTCACGAACGCTCGGATCGTCCGACCCTGCTCCAGGTACCGGGGGACGAGCTCCCAGTACATGGGGTACGCGCCCACGTACCACTTGAAAGGCAGGTCGATCCGGTCGTGGACGAACCCCACCAGGAGGCGGTTCTCGAACCAGTCGACGCCCCAGCCCTCGACCGCTCCTTCGAAGATCCCGACGAAGTAGCCGGCCTGGGTCCGTTCGAGCGCCTGCCTGAGCGTGGGGAGGGGGATCCCCTTCTTCTCCGCGAAACGCTGGAAGAACGCAGCGGTGGGAGCGAAGGCGAACTGCCAGTCGTAGAACTCCCGCGCCATGTCGGGAACGACCTGCTGCGCCCAGGGCCGGAGTTCCACCAAGAGCGCCCGGTCCTCCTCGCCGAGGCGGACGTACTCCTTGCGGCGCGCCAGGTTCGCCTCGTCGATACCCAGCTTCTCCGCGAGACGCGCCCTCATGTTCGTCGCGACAACGGTCATCCCCGCCCTCCTTCAGTCCGAGCCGCGCTGCTGCGCGGCCACCACGTCCACAGCGCGCTCGACGTCGCAGCAGTGACTCCTCCAGCTTGAAGACGCCGGTGATCAGCTGGCGGATGGGGCCCTGCACGGTCTCCGGCGTGTGCTCGAACTCCGCGTCCTCGACCTGCACCACGTCCCCGATCTCGTCCACCATCAGGCTCACGAGGGCGCCGTCCGCACCCCGGACGATGACGTTCATCGTTCCCCCATCCTCGGGATGGGACCCCATCCCCAGCCGACGGCGCAGATCGATCGCGGTCACGATCTCGCCCCGCAGGTTGATGAGCCCGGCGACCTCCGCCGGGGCCAGGGGTACCCGGGTCATCTGGAGACCGCGTACGACCTCCTGCACGGAGCGCACGTCGACTCCGATGGTCTGCGCCCCGAGGGAGAACGTGCACACCAGCCGTGTCGTCATCCTCAGGCCACCCCCGCCATCGCCCGCTCCGAGCGGGCCAGGCCCGCCGCGGCACGGAAGATCGCCCCGGGGTCGAGGAACTCGGTGACGCGACCCTGGATGACCTGACACCCGAGGACCCCCGCCCGGGTCGCTGGCCGCAATCGCACGCGCTCCGCCACGATGTCCAGGAACCGATCGAAGACGAGGCCGACGAGCGCACCATCGGAGGCGAGCACCGCCACCTGCAACGGCTCACCGGCCTCGGGGACGCGCGCGACACGGCGAGGGGCGCGGCGCCGCTCCTCGAGCACGTCGGAGAGCCGCAGGAGATGCATCAACTCCCCCCGGTACTGGACCACCATGGTCGAGCCGACGCATTCCACGCGAGCGGGCTCGATCTCCTCCAGACGGGACACCGCGGCCAGCGGGAGGGCGAACCGCGAGTCGTCCGATCCCGCGCACACGAGAAGCGACTCGATCACACCGTCTTCGTCCGGCTCCCCGACCCTCGACGGATCCTCGAGCACCGCACGCTCTCGAAGTCGCTCGGAGATGACGCCCGCGCGCTGGGCGAGCCCGAGGACATCGAGGATGAGCGCCACCCGCCATCACCCATGATCGTCGCGCCGGCGTAGGCGTTGATGCTCTTGAGCTGCTTGGACAGGGGCTTGACGACGATCTCCTCGGTGTCGAGGATCCCGTCGACGACGAGGCCGAACTGCCGCTCGTCGGCCTGCAGCACCACGATGTACATGCCCGACGTTCCGCGATCCGGGGCCGCGAGGCCGAGCTCCTCGTCGAGGTACACGAGGGGCAGGAGGTTCCCCCGGAGCCGGTACACGGGGCAGTCGTGGATCCGCTCGATCCCGCGCCCCGCCTGGTCGCCGTCCAGGCGCACGAGCTCGAGGAGGTTCACCTGGGGGATGGCGTAGCGATCACCGGCGCACGTGACGATGAGGGCGGGGATGATGGCGAGCGTGAGCGGGATCTTCACGCGGAACGTGGTGCCCTCGCCGAGACGGCTCCGCACATCCACGCTCCCCCCGAGGCGCTCGACGTTCGTGCGGACGACGTCCATCCCGACCCCGCGGCCGGAGACGTTCGTCACGCGCTCCGCCGTGGAGAACCCGGGCCGGAAGATGAGGTCGAGGATCTCGCGCTCGCTCATCCGGACCGCCTGATCGGGGCCGACGAACCCCCGCTCGATGGCCCGGGCGAGGACCCGCTCCGCGTCGATGCCCGCGCCGTCGTCGGTGATCTCGATGTTGACCTGGCCGCCCTCGTGGAAGGCCCGGACGAGCAGCCGCCCCTCCGGCGGCTTCCCCGCGGCCTCCCGCACCTCGGGCGGCTCGATCCCGTGGTCGACGGCGTTGCGCACGAGGTGCGTGAGCGGATCCTTGATGGCCTCGATGATCGAGCGATCGAGCTCGGTCTCCTCCCCCTCCATCTCGATCCGCACCCGCTTGCCGCAGGCGAGCGCGAGGTCCCGGACGAGCCGGGGGAACTTCCCCCAGACGCTCCCGATCGGCTGCATCCGGGTCTTCATGACCCCCTCCTGCAGCTCCGTCGTGATGAGGTTCAGTCGCTGCGCCGCAGCGGTGAGGACCGAGGAGCGCTCCCCCTGCGTGAGCTGCACGATCTGGTTCCTCGCGAGGACGAGCTCGCCGACCAGGTTCATGAGCGCGTCGAGGAGGCCGACGTCCACGCGGATCGTCGTCTCGGTCACGCTCGGCCTCGCTCCCTGCGGCTCCGCAGTGTCCCCGGCCCTCTCCGCGGCGGGGAGGCCGCCTCGCTCCCCACCGCCGTCGGCCGAGGAACCGCCCGCCGGGCCGGAGGGAGCCTCCGCGGCCCCCTCCGGCGCGACCAACCCGGCGGGGCTGGCACCGGATCCCCGTCCCCTCGAGCGACGGGTCGGCGCGCGCGACCCGTCGCCCCCGGCGGACCCGGTCCGGGCTGCATCCCTCCCTGGGCCCTGCAGCCGCTTCAGGGTCTCGATCAGCTCCGCGTGGTCGAGGTCGCCCTCCGCGCCCGTTCGCTCGATCTCGCCGAGCATCGCCCGGAGCGCGTCCCCCGTGGCGAGGAGGGCGTTCGCGATCTCGACATCCACGACGAGCCGTCGCGGAGCTTCCCGAGCAGGTTCTCCGCAGCGTGGGCGAGGCGCTCGAGCTTCTCGAAGCCGAGGAAGCCGCACGTGCCCTTGATCGTGTGCACCGTGCGGAAGATGCTCGCGATCGTCTCCGCCGAGCGCGGATCCTCCTCCAGCGCCACGAGATCGCGATCCAAGCGATCGAGGCTCTCGTGGCTCTCGATCAGGAACTCGCCGATCACCTCGTCCAACTCGTCCTTCATGCCACCCTCCGGCCTGCGCTCGCCCGGCCCACGCGTGACCCGCTCGGCCCGCGGACCGAGGACTTAAGCCTTCCGGCCGCGACCCCCGCGCCACCCCCGAACCGGGCACCACGTGCCCCGGCCGGCTCGGGTGTCAGCCGCCCAGCGCTCGGGGGGACGCGCGGGCTGCGTCACCGAACCCTCACCTGCTTGCGAGGACGGGGCGCGAGCGCGAGCAGGCAGTCCCGGCACAGGTCCTGGCCCACGCCGACCAGGGGCTGCCCGCACCTGGCGCAGAACACGTAGCCGAGCATCTCGCCCTCCTTGGCGTCCGGCGGCCGGATCCCTCCGGCCCTCACCCGGTCCCCTCGGCATGGGTCGGTCAGGCTCAAGCGGTTCCGCCGGCGAGGAGCCGGATCGTCCCGCCGAGGGCCCGCAGGGCGACCTCGAGCGCGTCCCGGGCCGTCCCGGGGAACAGCGCGAGGGCGGCGCCGAGGAGGGCGATGGTGAGGGCGATCTTCACCGAGAGCCCGAGGAGGAACACGTTGGCCTGCGGCGCGAGGCGAGCGGCGAGCGCGAGGGCCAGCTCGGTGAGCACGAGGGCGCCCAGGACCGGCGCCGCGAGCTCGAGCCCGGCGACCACGAGCGAGGACACCGCGGCGAGCACGGCGTCCCCGAGCGCCGGCGGCAGGGACGGCGCCCCGGCGAGCGGGAGGAGCTCGGCGCTGCGAGCCAGGCCCGCGAGGAGCAGGCGATCGCCCCCCAGCGCGAGGAGCAGCGCGAAGGCCGTCATCTGGAACAGGCGCCCGAGCACGCCGACCTCGGACCGAGCGAGCGGATCGAGCGTCCGCGCCATGGCCAGACCCGATCCCGCGTCGAGGATCTCGCCGGCCACCTGGAACAGCCACAGGCCGATCCCGGAGACGAACCCGAGGGCGAGCCCCACGGCCACGTTCGCCCCCGCCCACCCGAGCAGGTGCGGGACGGTGAGGTCGGCCGTCACCGGCCGGACGAGCAGGACGGCCCCGGCGAGCGCGAGCAGCGCCCTCCCCACCGGGGGCAGGGCCCGCGCCACGAGCGGCGAGGCGGCCGCGAACCCGGCCGTCCGACACAGGCCGAGCAGGAGGCCCGCGGCCCAGGCGGTCTCGAGGTCGATCCTCATCCCGTCGGCAGGTCGCCCCACAGCGCCTGGACCCACCCGACCACCTGCCGGACCATCCAGGGACCCGCGAGGACGATGACGAGGGCCGCCCCCACGAGCTTCGGGACGAAGGTCAGGGTCATCTCCTGGATCTGCGTCACGGTCTGCAGCAGGGAGACCACCGTGCCCACCACGAGGCAGACCAGGAGCACCGGGCCCGCGAGCTTGGCCGCCACCACGACGGCCTGCCACACCACGTGGATCACCTGCGCGTCGTTCATCTCCCCCTCCTCAGGTCCGCATCGAGCTCATGAGCGAGCCCACGATCAGGCCCCACCCGTCCACGAGGACGAACAGGAGGAGCTTCAGCGGCAACGAGATCACGACGGGCGGCACCATCACCATCCCGAGGGACATGAGCACCGAGGACACGACGAGGTCGATCACGAGGAACGGCAGGAACACGAGGAACCCGATGGTGAAGGCCCGCCGCAGCTCCGAGATCACGAAGGCCGGTACGAGGGTCCGGGCCGGGACGTCGCGGGGCCCTCCGGCCCGGGCCCCCGAGGCGTCGAGGAACATGCGCAGGTCCTCGGGGTCGGTGTGCTCGAGCATGAAGGCCCTGAGCGGCGCGAACCCGCGATCCAGGGCCACCTCGGTCCCGATCTCACCGGCGAGGGCCGGCTGGAGCGCGCGCTCGTTCACCTGCGAGAACACCGGGCCCATCGTGAAGAAGGTCATGAACAGCGCCAGGCCGATCAGCACCTGGTTCGGCGGGACCCCCTGGAGCCCGAGCCCGTTGCGGGCCAGGGCGAGCACGACGACGTACCGCGTGAACGAGGTCATGAGCAGGAGGATCGCGGGCGCGACGGACCCCACCGTGAGCAGCAGGATGATGAGCACCGTTCGCGACAGGGCGGGGTCGTCTGAGCGGATCCGGATCCCCACGCCCGCCGGACCGGGGGACGGGGAAGGCGGGACGGCCTCGACCCGTGGGGGCTCCACGCTCGGCGGCTCGGGCCGGACGGGCTCGATGGGGGCGGCCCGCGCAACGCCCCCGCCGAGGATCGCGAGGGCGAGCGTCAGCGCGAAGAGCGTCCCGAGGAGGATCCGGCAGGGCTCACCGAAGGACCGCACGGGACCGCCCCGACGTCCGCAGCGTCATGCGACGCAGCCGTTCGACGAGGCCCGTCCCTGGGCCATCCTCCCCATCCGAGGCGAGATCCGACAGGAGCTCGAGTCCGAGCGACGCCGGGACACCGTCCACCGGCCCCGCGGGACGTCGCTCCCGCTCGACCTGGGGAGCGTCGAGCTCCGCGAGCAGCCGGGGCCCCTGCTCGCCCACCCCCACGAGGAACCGCCGCCCCCCCGCGGCCACGAGGAACAGCGCCCCACCCTTGCCGAGGCTGAGCCGCGCGAGGACGCGCAGCGGCGCGGCCGGTCGGCCGTGGGCGCCCCGCAGCATGCGTCCGGCGAGCAGGGCGCCCCCCACGAGGAGGGCGAGCATCCCCACGAGCCGGATCAGCTGCTCGGGCGCGAGCCCCATCGGCTCACGCCTCCTCCACCGCCTGGCCGGGGTCCAGCACCTCCGTGATCCGGACCCCGAACTCGTCGTCCACGACGACGACGTCGCCCCGGGCGACGAGCCGGCCGTTCACGAGGACGTCCACCGGCGCGCCCGGCGCCCGGTTCAGCTCGATCACGCTGCCCTCCCGGAGCGAGAGCAGGTTCCGCACCTTCATCACCGCGCGACCGAGCTCCACCGTGACATCCAGGGGGACCTCGGACAGGAGCCGCAGGTCCGCCGGCGCCCCGGGGGAGGCCCCCGGTCCCAGCTCCACGAGATCGGCGGGCGCGACGCCCTGCTCCATCGGTCCCTCCTTCGCCGTTGCGCTCACGGCCGACCTCCTTCCTCGCTCCATCCCACGACCCGGACGCCCACCCGCCTGCCCCGTCGGCCCAGGTACCCGGCGAGCACGTCGACCCCCCCGACGAGGACCCGGACCGGCGTCTCGATCCGGTGGCTGGTCCGCAGCACGTCGCCGGGCGCGAGCGCGGTGAGCTCCGCCGCGTCCACCCGGGTCGGCGAGAGCTGCACGGAGATCGGAACCGTCGCCTCCCCGAGGTGCGCGGCCACCGCCTCCCCGCGGTCCGCTGGCGGCTCCTCGGCCTCCGCCGGCTCGGTCACGACGTGCCGCTGGAGCCGATCCATCACGGGCTGCAGGGTCGGGTGCGGGTAGCAGACGGTGAGCAAGCCCTCGATCGCGCTCTCCGTGGAGACCGACACCGTGTACGAGAGCAGGAGCGTGGTCTCCGACGGCGGGACCACCTGCACGAAGCTCGGGTTCGTCTCCACCCCGACGACCTCGGGCTCGACCTCGAGGAGCGGGGCGAAGGTCTCGCGGAACGCCTCGGTGCCGTAGCGGACCACCTCGGCGAGCAGCCTCGTCTCGAGCTCGGTCGGCCGCCGGATCGGCACGGGGACCCCGAGCCCGCCCAGGGCTCGATCGACGAGCACGAGGGCGAGGGGCACGCCGAGCTCCACGACGACCTCCCCCGGCAGCGGCCGGAGCGCGACGAGCGCGAGCACCGACGGGTTCGGCAGCGACCGCAGGTAGTTCTCGTACGTGATCTCCTCGACCGCCACGGGCCGCAGCTGGACGCCGGCGCGGAGCGCGTGGGCGATGGCGCTCGCGAAGCGGCGCGAGAAGGTCTCGTGGAGGGCCTCGAGGCTCCGGAGGTGCTCCCGAGCGAACTTGCTCGGCCGCCGGAAGTCGAACGCCGCCGGCTCGCGCGACGGCGGGGCCGGCGCGGCGTCCTGGAGCGTCGCGAACCCGTGGTCGATCAGCGCGAACCCCCTTCGGTGAGGCCTCCTGGCGGGCACGGTCGGCAGCCGACACCCGTCCTGAAGGGATGCGGGCGGCGCTCACTGCACGATGATCTGCGTGAGGACCACCTCGTAGATGGCCTCCTGCCCGTACAGCTCGCTGGCCGCGCGCGTGAGCTGGTGGCGGAGCTCCTCCTGGCCCTTGAGGGTCTTCAGCTCGCGGCTCTCGAACCCGCCGATGACGCGGATCGCGGCGTCCTTGAACAGCGGCAGGCGCTCCTCGACCTCCTTCGTGTTCGCCGTGGTCGTGAGGACGATGGCGATCCCCACCTGGGCGTAGTGGAAGCCCGCGTCCGCGAGGTTCACGGTGAGGGGGTCCATCGTGACGATCGTCCCCTCCTGCTCCTTCGGCGGCCCCTGGCCCGCCTCCGCCGGGGCTCCCCCGAGCAGGAGGGACCTCGCCGCGAGCCCCGCGCCGACCAGCAGCACGATGGGCACGACGAGCTTGAGCTTGCCGGCCTTGCCCTTGCCCTCGCCCTTCGTCGCCTTGTCGCCCTTGCCGTCCTTTGCCATCTGCTCCTCCTCCTCCTCACTCCTATCCGCGGAGCACCGCGGTCCGCTCCGCGCGCATGTCCCCATCGCCGGCGTCCGGATCCGGCAGCGTGCTGATCACGATCTCCACGCGCCGGTTCAGGGCGCGCCCAGCCTCGGTGAGGTTCGAGGCGATCGGCCGGTACTCCCCGTAGCCGATCGCCGTGAGACGTCGGGGGTCGATCCCGAACGCGTACTGCAGCAGGTGGACGACGGCGACCGCCCGGTCCGTCGAGAGGTTCCAGTTGTCGTACCCGTGTCGGTACAGCGGCACGTCGTCGGTGTGCCCCTCGACGAGCAGGGGGTTCGAGAGCTCCCGCAGGGTCGGTGCCAGGGCCGCCACGATCCGGCGCCCGAGGGGGCTCACCTGCGCGGAGCCGGTCTCGAACAGCACCTGGTCCGTGGCCACGGCGACGACGAGCCCGCGGGGGCCGACCTCGAAACGGACCCGCCGCAGGAGGCCCGCCGCCCGCAGCTGCTCCCGCAGGTGCGCCTCGAGGAGCGGCAGCTCCGGAGGCGAGACGCGGCGCGGGTCGTGGTCCCATCCCCCCTCGCCGACGATCCCGCCCGCGGCATCGCCCGCGATGCTGCGCCGCTCGGCCGCCGGCTCCGCGCCACCCGCGCCCACGATCCCCCCGGACCCGAGGAGGACGCCCCCGCCGATCGCGGCGGGGTTCCCGAAGGGTCCGAGGCCCCCGAGGAGCTCGTGGAACTTCTCCGTGTTCACGCTGGAGATCCCGTACATCACCACGAACAGCGAGAACATCAGCGTCATGAGGTCGCCGTAGGTGATGAGCCATCGGGACTTCGGGTCGCCGACCGCAGCCACCTACGCCGCCTCCTCCGCCTTGCCCATGCGCGCCGCGTGCCCCTGTCGCGCCGCGGGGGCCAGCCGCGCCTCGAGCCGCTCCACGAGGAGCCTGGCCGAGACGCCCTCCCGCACCGCGAGCACGCCCTCCAGCACGAGCTCGCGCACGTGCATCTCGAGCTCCTCGAGCCGGTCGAGCTTGTTGGCGATCGGCAGGTAGATGAGGTTGCCGAAGACCACCCCGTACAGGACCCCGAGGAGGGCGAGGGCGATCCCGTGGCCGAGCTCGGAGGGCTCGGAGAGATGCCCCATGACGCCGATGATCCCGAGGATCGTGCCCATGAGGCCGAAGATCGGCGCGTAGCCCGCCAGCGCGTGGAAGAACTTCGCGCTCGCGTGGTGACGCTCCCTCGCGGCCTCCATCTCCGCCTCGAGGACCATGCGGACCTGGTCCCCGTCCACGCCGTCCACGACCATCTGGAGCCCGGCCCGCATGAAGGGGTCCTCGATCGAGGGCAGCTCGGCCTCGAGCGCGAGCGTCCCCTCCTTCCGAGCCTTGTCCGCCAGGCGCGCGAAGGTCGTGATGGCCTCGTCGGGGTCCGGCGCCTTGCCCTTCATGGCGATGAGCAGCGCCTTGGTGAAGACCTTGACGTCATGGGCGTCCGAGCCCATCACGGTCGCCCCGAGCGGCCCGAGGATCGCGAGGATCAGGGCGGAGGGGCCGAACAGGGCGCCGAGGCTCCCGCCCTCGAGGACGACGACGCCGAGGAGCGCGAGCAGGCCCGCGAGCAGGCCGCCGACGAACAGGCCCATCAGTCCTCACTCCCGTCCTCGCTCGCCGCGACCGGGAACGGAACCACCTCCCCCCGGCCCGCCGTCCGCAGCTCCTCGACCGCGGCGAGGATCGACGCGCGGTGGAGGCGGGCCCGTTCGACCAGCTCTTCCGGCGTATCGGCCAGGATCAGCTTCTTGCCATCGACGAGCGTCACGACCGTGTCGGGCGTGGCCTCGATGGTCTCGATGAGATCGTCGTTGAGGAACATCGGCTCGCCGCGCAGGCGATGGACGAGGATCACCGTCGCACCTCCGTGTGCTCTCGCGGAACCGTCGGTTGCAGGGCCCCATCCCGTGGGGCTCGCTATGCCCGTCGGACGGGGGGACGGCCGCTTAACCGGAGGTGGCGCGCGGCGCCGAAGGCGGGCGGCCCCCTCCGGTCCCACCCGCCCCCGGTCCGGACCCGGGCGCGATCCCGAGCGCTACCGCTTGAGGTTCACCAGGTCCGCGAGGATCTCGTCCGAGGCGGAGATGACCCGGGCGTTCGCCTGGAACCCGCGCTGGGCCACGATGAGGTTCGTGAACTCCTGGGCCAGGTCCACGTTGGACATCTCCAGGGCCCCCGCGGTGAGCGAGCCCCGCGGCCCCGTCCCCGGCGGCCCGATGAGCGCCTCGCCGGAGTTCACCGACGCCGAGAAGTTGGAGTTGCCCACCCGGACGAGGCCGGCGGGGTTGCTGAAGCTCGCGACGGCCACCGCCCCGAGCACCTTGGTCTCTCCGTTGGAGAACTGCCCGGTGATCGTGCCGTCGTCGGAGATGGCGAACCCGCGGAGCGAGCCCGACGCCCTCCCGTCCTGGCGAGTGGCCTCCGCGGTGGAGGTCCCGCCGTACTGCACGAGGGCCGAGGTGCCGTAGATCACCACGTCCAGGGCCATCGGGTCGGCGCCGGCGGGGGTGTAGCCGGAGACGGCGAGCGGACCCGCGGTGAGGAGGGTGCCGTCGGTGTCGAACTGGATCTGGGCCGGGGAGATCGTGACCGCCGTCCCGTCGATGGCCGCCGCCACGTCCCAGGTGTTCGCCGTGGTCTTCGTGAACGTGAGCTGCAGCGTGTGGGGGTTGCCGAGGGAGTCGTAGACCGTGATGGACGTGTCCACGGCCGTCCCCACGTCCGCGTCGGCCGAGAGGTTGCCGGTGACCTCGACCGTGGTCGTCGCCCGCGCCGGGGTCATCTGACCGATCGGGATCGCGATGGGCTCGACCGGCGCGTTCGCGTCGATCGCCCCGGTGGCGTCGGCCACCCAGCCCAGCACCCGGAAGCCGTTGGAGGCGACGAGGTTCCCGTTCCCGTCGAAGCTGAAGGACCCCGAGCGCGTGTACAGGCGCTGGCCGTCGTTCTCCACGATGAAGAACCCGTCGCCCTGGATCGCGAGGTCCGTCGATCGGCCCGTCACCTGCACGGCGCCCTGGGTGAAGATCGGGTCGATCGAGGCGACGCGCACGCCGAGCCCCAGCTGGAGCGGGTTGATGCTGTCCGCGGGACCCCGCAGGAGCTGGGACAGGGCCTCTTCGAAGGTCACCGAGGACGCCTTGAAGCCCGGCGTGTTCACGTTCGCGATGTTGTTCCCGACGACGTCCATCATCGTCTGGTTGGCCCGCAGGCCCGAGACGGCCGCGAACATCGCTCGCATCATGGCCGCGCTGCTCCTTTCCTACGCCGTCATCCCTGAGCCTGCTACGACGCCGATCCTTCGGCGCCGGATGCCGTCATGTCGAGGAGGTTCCCGATGGGGACCTCGTGCACGCCGACCTCGAGGATCGGCCCGTCGATCGTGAAGCGGACCCGCGTCACGACGCCGGTCACCTGCTCCCCCGTCGCGTCGAGCCCCGTCACCCGCTTGCCGACGAGGGACGCAGCCATCGACGCCTGGGCGATGCCCATGAGGAGGCGCTCGCTCTCGGCGAGCCGCTGGAGCGACTCGACCGTGGTGAGCGCCGCCGTCTGCTGCAGCATCTCGTTCGAGTCCATCGGCTCGAACGGGTTCTGGTTCCGCAGCTGCGCGATCATCAGGCGCAGGAAGGCCTGACCGTCGAGCATCCCGAGGGGGCTCGCGGCGGATGTCCCCACCGAGGCCGCGAAGGGCCCGCCCACCGATGACACCTCGCTCATATCCTCACCCCCTCCCTCGCGCGCGGGCGCGGCGCTCGTCCCTGCTTCGCGGGCTGCGGTTCCGGGGTCCCGCGCTGGTCACGCCCGGCGGAGCTCGCGAGGTCGAACCCCCGGGCGGCGAGACCCGGCCCGAGGTCCCGGACCAGGGCGTCGAACCAAACCGGGTCGCCCCCCAAGGCCCGCACGTGGATCGTCGTGCCCCGCGCCTCCACGAGCACCCGGAGCCCGCCGAGCTCCGGCAGGTCCACCGCCATCCGCCGCGGCGGCGTGGCGTCGCGGAGGCGCTCCACCGCCTCGACGATCCGCGCCGCGGCCGCGCGCGGAGCGATCCGTTCCCCCTCGCCACCTGGGACCGGCGTGCCCGGTCGGTCCGGCGCCGGGGCCGGCGCGGACGCTGGGTCCGGTGCGGGGTCCGGCACCGACGCCCGGTCCCGCGCGGAGGCCGGATCCGGTGCCGGAGGCCGCTCGGGCGCGGGGGCCCGCTCGGGCACGAGGATCTGCGCCGGCGCATCCCGGCCGCCCGCTGCCTCGGCCAGGACCTCCGCCCTCGGCTCGCCAGCCGCCCCTGCGACCCGGACGGGCGCGCCGGGCGGCGCGACAAGCTCGCGGCGCGGTGACGCCACCGGCCGCTCGAGCGCGGGCCGGGCCGCCACGGCCGGGGCCGACGCCACGCCACCCCCGAGGACCTCCAGGCGGTCCAGGACCCGCCCCACGTACGCGCGGGTGCTCCCGCTCGGGATGCCGCCGGCGGCGGCCACCGCGGCTGGGCCGGCCTGGTACACGGCGAGCCCGAGCTCCACGGAGCCGAACCGGCGGATCTGCGCGGCGAGGTACCGCGCGCCCCCCTCCAGGTTCTCGAGCGGGTCGTGGGGGTCGACCCCGAGCCCGGCCGCCGTCGCGGGCATGAGCTGGGTGAGCCCGACTGCCCCGGCCGGCGAGACCGCGTCCGGCCGGAACGAGGACTCGACCCACACCAGGGCGGCGAGGAGCCGCGGATCGAGCCCGTGCCGGCGTGCCGCCTCCGCGATCGCCGGCGCCCACCGTCGCCCCCCCGCGGGGAGGCGCGCCACCCACCCCTCGTCGGACGGCCCCAGCCCGGGGGGCGCCGCCTGCGCGGTGGGCCCCGCCCGGGCGACGACCTCCTCTGCGAGGGCGAGGGCGACCGGGAACCCCGCCTGGGCAACCGCCCCCCGCGGGGTCGGCGCCGGGACCTGCGGGGCGATCGCCGCCCCGCCGGCCAGCAGGCGGAGGAGCTCCTCGACGCGGGCCAGGGTCTGCAAGACGCCGCTCACCTCCATCGGCGACGCTCCCGCAGGACGAGGACGAGCTGATCGAGGGACCGCTGCGCCGCGGCCTCTGCCCGGCGAGCGGCCTCGACGTGCCGGCGGTGGTCCAGGCGCTTGGCGCTCTCCAGCCGGCCGTGGGCCTGCTCCCACTCGCGCCGCGCTCGCTCCGCCTCCTCCCGGGCCGCCTGGTAGGCCGCCGCCGCCTCCGCGAGGAGCTCGACGGAGCGGATCCCCTGGAGCTGAAGGGCGCGCAGCTGTGCCGCCGTGAGCTCCGCGGGAGGCTCGGGGCGCTCCTCGTGAGCCCGGCGGCGGGCCTCGAGCTCGTCCCGCAGGCTCGCCGCCTGCGCGTTCGCGACCCCGAGCGCGCTGCGGGCCTGACGCTCCCGGATGCCCCGGAGCCAGATCAGCGACCGGAGGGACCTCATGCCGACACCATCCCGGCGAGCTCGGCGAGCCGCTCGAGCGTCTCCGCCATCGGCGCCCGCTCGTGGACGTCCTGCCGCAGGAAGTCCTCGATCGCGGACCGGGCCGCGAGCCCGCGATCCGCGGCCGGGTTCGTGCCCGGCACGTACGCCCCCACCTCCACGAGGTCCCGGACCTCCTCGGCCGCCGCCAGGGCCGCGCGCACGGCGCCCGCGTCGCGGCGGTGGCGCTCGGAGACCACCCTCGGCATCAGCCTCGAGAGCGAGGCGAGAGGGTCCAGGGCGGGGAACCGCTGGAGGTCGGCGAGCCGGCGAGAGAGCACGAGGTGCCCGTCGAGGATGGAGCGGGCGGCGTCGGCGATGGGCTCGTCCATGTCGCCCCCCTCCACGAGCACCGTGTAGATCCCCGTGATCGTCCCCACCTGCCGCGGCCCGGCCCGCTCGAGCAGCCGGGGCAGGAGGCTGAACACGGAGGGCGTGTAGCCGCGCGCCGTGGGCGGCTCGCCGGCCGCGAGTCCCACCTCCCGCTGGGCCATGGCCAGGCGCGTGAGGGAGTCCATCATGAGCAGGACGTCCGCCCCGCGGTCCGCGAACCACTCCGCGATCCGGGTGGCGAGCAGGGCGGCGCGCACGCGCACGAGCGGGGGCCGGTCCGAGGTCGCAACGATCGTGACGCACCTGGCCACCCCCTCGGGCCCGAGGTCCTCCTCGAGGAACTCGCGCACCTCCCGCCCCCGCTCGCCGATGAGCGCGAGCACGGTCACCCGCGCCTCGGTCCCCCTGGCCATCATGCCGAGGAGGGTGGACTTGCCGACCCCGCTGCCCCCGAAGATCCCGACCCGCTGACCCCGGCCGACCGTGCACAGGGCGTCGACGACGCGGACGCCGACCGGCAGCGGCTCCTCGATCCGGCGGCGCGCGAGGGGCTCGGGGGCGGGCGCGTGCACGGACACGAGCTCCTCGGGCTCGGGCAGGGGACGTCCGTCGATGGGCCGGCCGGTCCCGTCGAGCACGCGCCCGACGAGGCCCGCCGACACGCCGGTGGGGATCCCGCCGGGCCGGATCCGCACCGGATCGCCCCGCCCGATCCCCGCCACCTCCTCGAGCACGAGGGCGCGCGCTCCCTCCTCCGCCACCGCGACGACCTCGCCGAGCCGGTCGCCGGAGCTCGTCCGGATCGCCACGGCATCCCCCACCCTCACGCGGATCCCGCGGATCTCGATCTCGTGGCCGACGACCCGAGCCACGCTGCCGTGGACCCGGTGCGGGGGCGGGAGGGGGTCGGTGGGAAGAAGGGTCCCGGGCACCGCGGCTCCTCAGATCTGGAGGTTCATGACCTGCTGGTAGGCCTCGAGGGCCTTGTCCCGGATCGCGACGAGCATCTGGACCGAGAGCTCCGCCTTGGCCGTCGCGATCATCACGTCGTGGGGCTGGACCGGCTCTCCCGCGGCCATCGCGCGCACGAGGGCGTCCGCCTCCTGCTCGCTGCGCGAGACGGCCTCGAGGCCCTGGAGCACGAGCCGCCCGAAGCCGTCCTCGGCGGTCCCCGCCGAGGGACGGGGCTCGGGGACCTGGGGGAGGGCAGGTGAGACCGGACCCACCGTCACGGCCGCCCTCCGATGCGGATGGCCGCCTCGTAGCGCTCCCGCGCCGCCTCGAGCACCCGGAGGTTCGCCTGGTAGCTGCGGGTGGCGAGGATCATGTCCGTCATCTCGCGGGCGAGGTCCACAACCGGCATCGCGATCGTGCCGTCCTGCCCCGCGCGAGGGTCGCCCGGCGCGGAGACGAGCGCGGGCTCGCCCTCCTCCGGCACGAGGCCGAGGACCCGCACACCGCCCGGATCACCCTGGATCGGGGCGAAGATCGGGTGGGAGGCCCGGAAGGGCTCCTCACCTCCCGGGACCGAGGTGTTCACGTTCGCGACGTTGTGGGCGATCGCGTCGAGCCACAGCGACGAGGCCGCGAGCCCCGTGGCGGCGACGTCGAGCTGACGGAAGGGCCCGGCCATCATCGCCCTCCGATCGCCGTGCGCAGGACCCCGAGCTTGTAGTCGTAGCCGCGGATGAGGGCCTGGTTCATGAGGCTGTCCTCGATCTGCGCGACGAGCTCGTCCTCCAGCGAGACGGTGTTGCCGGTCGGGTCGGGGAGACCGGAGGCGAGGGTCGTCCCTGGCACCTCGAGGCCCTCGGGATCGGCCCCACGCTCGAGCGCGTCTCGCAGCACGTCCTCGAACCCCACGGTGCGGGCCTGATACCCGGGGGTGTTCACGTTCGCGACGTTGGCCGCGCGGACGTCCCCACGAGCGGCCAGCCCATCGAGGGCGAACTCGATCGTCCGCATCGTGAGGTCGCTGATCCCGCTCATCGCCCCTCCAGAACGCGAACGGAGGAACGCCACGCGTTCCTCCGTGAACGAACCCATCGGCGTCGTCCCTGCGTCGCCGTCGATCTCGGTTTTTCCGCGGGGCCCGTCGGTCCGCCCAGGCTGCGCTTAAGGGTTCCCCTCCGCTTGAGCCCGCCCCGGGCCGACCGACGGGCCGCATGGCATGGGCAGGATCGCGGACTGGTGGACGGATCGCCCGCTCCCGGTCAAGGGGTGGACGATCGCGGGCCTCCCCGTCCTCGCGATCTTCGCGGCGGAGGCCCTCTCCCCGCGCGCGTCGGGGCTCGCCGTTCGCGTCGCCGCGGGCATCCTCGGGGCCACCGGTTCGGCGCTCCTGTTCCAGCGGAGCGTGACGCGGCGCGTCGAGCGCAACCGGGACAACGCCTACCGACTGGTCCAGGGCCTGCCATTGCGGGATCCGCCGCTCGGCCGCGACGGGATCGGCGAGGCGGGTCAGGCCCTCGTCGTCGCGGGCTGGCTCCGCGCCGAGCGCGAGGCCGCCCTGGACCGCAGCCGCGCGGAGCTCCGCCGCTCCAACGAGGAGCTGGAGCGGTTCGCCTCCGCGGCCTCCCACGACCTCAAGGAGCCGCTGCGGATGATCGCGAGCCACGTCCAGCTGCTCCGCCGGGACCTCGGGCCCGTCCTGGAGGGCGACGCCGAGCGCTGCATGGCCTTCATCGAGGACGGCGCGATCCGGATGAACCAGCTGATCGATGGTCTCCTCGCGTACTCGAGGGTCGGGACGGCTCAGCTCGAGCGGGCCCCCACGGACCTGAACGAGGTCCTCGCGACGTGCCTGCGCGACCTCCAGGTGACGATCCAGGAGTCCGGGGCCAGGGTCACCGCCGATCGGCTGCCGGTCGTCCCCGGCGACCGGACCCAGCTCGGACAGCTGCTGCAGAACCTCCTCAGCAACGCGGTGAAGTTCCGCAACGGCCGGCCGCCGAGGGTGCACGTCGGCGCCCGGCGCGACGGCGATCGCTGGGTGATCTCGGTCTCCGACGACGGGATCGGGATCCCGCCCGAGTTCCACGACCGGATCATGGGGATCTTCCAGCGCCTCCACACGCAGGCCGAGTACCCGGGGACCGGGATCGGCCTCGCGATCTGCAAGAAGGTGGTCGAGCGGCACGGAGGCGAGATCTGGGTCACGTCGAGCCCGGGGCGGGGCTCGACGTTCCACGTGGCCCTGCCGGCCCACGCCGGGGAGGGAGGTGAGGCCGATGCCTGAGACGCTGCGGGTCCTGCTCGTGGACGACAACCCCGCGGACGCGCGCCTGGTCGCCGAGGCCCTCCGCTCGGACCGGGCCGAGCTGCACGTGACGACCGACGGGCGGGAGGCGCTCGCGTTCCTCCGACGTGAGGGACCGTTCTCGGCCGCGCCCCGGCCCGACCTCGTCCTGCTCGACCTGCGCCTCTCGGGCGCCGACGGGAGGGAGATCCTCGCGGAGGTGAAGCGGGACCCCGCGCTCCGCCGGACCCCGGTCGTCGTCCTTTCGACCTCCGCCGCCGAGCTCGACGTTCGGACCGCCTACGACCTGCAGGCCAACGCGTACGTGACGAAGCCGCTCGAGCTCGACGCGTTCTGCGAAGCCGTCGGCTCCATCGTTCGCTTCTTCGGAGCGGTGGCGACGCTGCCCCCGGGGTGAGGCCATGGAACCCACCGAGGTGCTGCTGATCGAGGACAACCCGGGGGACGCGTACCTCGTGGAGCGGGCCCTTCGGGAGATCCGCCCCGGCGCGTTCCGCCTGCGGTGGACCGACCGGCTCTCGACGGGCCTGGTCGAGCTGGAGGAGCGCGGCAGCGCGGTCGTGCTCCTCGACCTCAACCTGCCCGACGCCCAGGGGCTCGCCACCCTCGAGCGCCTCCGGCACGGGTGCTCGCGTCGGCCGGCGATCGTGGTGCTCACCGGGTACGAGGACGAGGCCCTCGGCGTGCGGGCCGTGGCCGCCGGGGCCCAGGACTACCTGACGAAGGGGCGGCTGGATCCGCAGAGCCTGTCCCGCGCCATCGAGTACTCGCTCGCGCGGCACCGCAACGAGGAGCGACTGGCCCGGGCGGCGCTCCGGGACGACCTCACGGGGCTCCGGAACCGGCGGGCCTTCCTCGAGATCGCCCGCCAGCGCATCCTCGCCTGCGAGCGCACGGCGCGGCCCCTCAGCCTGCTGTTCGTGGACGTGGACGGCCTCAAGGCCGTGAACGACCACCTGGGGCACCTGGAGGGGTCCCGGCTCATCCGCGACGCCGCCGGGATCCTCGCGCAGACCGTCCGACGCTCCGACCTCGTCGCCCGCCTCGGCGGGGACGAGTTCGTGATCCTCCTCGAGGAGGGGGACGGGCCCGGCGCCGAGCGCCTCGCCGAGCGGATCCGGGAGCGGGTCCGGACCTTCAACGAGCGGAGCGACCGCCCCTACCTCGTGTCCCTGTCCATCGGGGCGGCGACCCTGGATCCGGCCCGGCCACGCTCCATCGAGGACCTCATCGCGGAGGCGGACCGGCGCATGTACGAGGACAAGCGGCGCCGAGGCCGGGCCCGCGTGGCCGTGCCATCCGAGCCCCCACCGCGCCGGGGGCCCTGAGCCGGGCCCCGCGTCAGCCCGGACCGAGGAGCAGGTCCAGGAGCACGCGCGCGTCCTCCTCGGTCGGGGTCCTGCCCTGCGCGCGTCGGCGGGCGCGGAGCGAGGCGGTGAGGGCCCGCGCCGCCGCCCCGAGACCGAGGGCGTCCGGATCCTCCGAGGGGTGGACCACGGCCTCGAGGCTCGCTGGCTCGAGGAAGGGACAGTCGACCTCCTCCAGGCAACAGGGTGACGCCCCATCGAGGCCGAGGAGGCAGCGCACCGTGAAGGCCGCCACCGCACGGACCCGCCGATCGGCCGGAGCCTGCTCGCGCACGCGCCGCGCCTCCTCGGCGAGCGCGTCCCACGCATCCCTCACGACCCGGCGCAGCAGGTCCTCGCGGCTCGGGAAGTGACGGTACAGGGTGCCCTTGGAGACGCCCAGGCGAGCGGAGACGGCCCCCATCGTGAAGGCCCGACAGCCGACCTCGTCGAGGACCGAGCGGGCCGCGCGGAGGATCTCCCCCTCGCGGAAGGCGCGCTGGCGGTCTCGGAACGAGCTGGTCACGACATGACCCAGGAGTCCCACCCCCGGCAACCCTACCGCGTCACCGGGCGATACGCGAGCCCGGACCCTAAGCGGGGATCCAGAACTCCACCGTGGTGCCGGCCCGAGGGACGCTCTCGACCCGCAGCCACCCGCCGGCGAGCTCGGCGCGCTCGCGCATCGTGCGCAGCCCGAGGTGCCCTCCCACCTCGGGGACGCGGGCCGGGTCGAAGCCCACGCCGTCGTCCCGCACCGTCACGCGCGCGCCGTCCCCCGCCTGCTCGATCCGGATCGAGACCTGGCTCGCGTGCGCGTGCTTGCGGACGTTCGTGATGGCCTCCTGGATGAGGCGGTAGCAGACGGTCCGGCCCTCGTCCCCCAGGGCCCCGTCGCCCACCTCCTCCACCTCCCAGGTGAAGCCGGTCTCCTTACCGATCCGCCCGAGGAGCTCGCGGACGGCGGCCCCCAGCCCGTCCCGATCGAGGGCGACGGGTCGCAGCTCGAACAGGAGCGTCCGCAGGCTGGCGATGGTCTGCGTCACGGTCCGCTCGACGGCCTCGACCTGCTCGGCCAGGCCCTGGTCGATCAGGGACTCGCGGAGCATGCCGAGACGGAGCGAGAGGGCCGCGAGCTTCTGGAGGGGATCGTCGTGGATGTCCCCCGCGATCCGCGCGGCCTCCTCCTCACGGGCTCGCACGAGGCGCGCGAGGAGCCGGCGTCGCTCGGCCTCGCTCCTGCGAAGCCGCTCCAGGCGCCGCGCGAGCTCCTGCTCCATCCACCAGCGCTCGGTCACGTCGAGCACGGTCCCCACCATCCGGACCGGGCGTCCCGCCTCGTCGCGGGTCACCTCCCCCCGCTCGTGGACGATCCGCTCGGAGCCGTCGGGCCGCACGATCCGGTGCTGGATCGAGTAGGGGCGATCCTCCTCCAGCGCGGCGCGGACCGCGCGATCCACCGGACCCCGATCCTCGGGATGGACCGAGGCGAGGAACGCGCCGTAGGACGGGGACGGCCCCTCGGGGGGGAGGCCGAAGATGCGGTACACCTCGTCGGTCCAGGCGATCTCGTCCCGGAGGATGTCCCACTCCCAGCTCCCGAGGTGCGCGATGCGCTGCGCCTCGGCCAGGCGTCGCTCGGCGGCCCGGAGCGCCTCCTCGGCCGCCCGTCGCGCCGTGTCGTCCCGGACCGCCGCGAGGACGTAGGTCCCCGCGGGCGTCCGGACCGGGGCAAGCGCGACGTCCACGGGGAGCTCGGTGCCGTCGGCCCGCAGGAGCGTGAACTCGAGCCCCGTCCGCCGCCCCCGTCTCGATGCTCGTCGACGCGGAGCCCGGGCCAGCTCCCCACCGGATACCTCCCCGACCGCCGGGTGGGACGTGTGGACCAGGTGCGAACGGAGGGGTCAAGTGTGGAACGCAGGCGTCAGCCCGCGAGGAGCTTCGGGAGGGCCTCCTCGTAGCGCGCCGCCGCCTCGCCCAGGTCCACCTCCAGCACCCCGTCGATCACGAGGCGCGGCCCCCCGGTCTCCCCGAGGCGCGCGCAGGGCACGCCGTGGGCGGCGCACAGGTCCTCGAGCTCCGTGGCGCGCTCCGGCGCCGTGGAGACCACCGCCCGCGAGGCGGACTCCGAGAAGAGCGCCACGTACCACGGGAGGTCGCCCGGGACGGCGACGGCGAAGCCGGTGGCGCCCGCGATCGCCGACTCGGCGAGGGCGACGGCGAGCCCGCCGTCGGAACAGTCGTGGGCCGAGGCGAGCAGCCCCCGCCGCGCGGCCTCCCGCACCAGCCCGTGGAGGGCCCGCTCGCGGGCGAGGTCCAGGGCCGGCGGGCGCCCGCTCACCACGCCGAGCACCGCCTCGGCGAACTCCGAGCCCCCGAGCTCCGGCAGGGTCTCGCCGAGCAGGTACACCGCCGAGCCTGGACGGAAGGCCACGCCGACGGCGAAGCGGTGGTCCTCGAGGAGCCCGAGCATCCCGATCGTCGCGGTCGGCCAGATCGCCGAGTCCCCCGACTCGTTGTAGAAGCTCACGTTCCCGCCGGTCACCGGGGTACCGAGCTCACGGCAGGCGTCCCCCATCCCCCGGACCGACTCGGCGAACTGCCACATCACCTCGGGCCGCTCGGGGTTCCCGAAGTTCAGGCAGTTCGTGATGGCGAGCGGTCGCGCGCCGGTCATCGCCACGTTGCGGGCGGCCTCGGCGACGGCGTGGGCCGCCCCGAGGTAGGGATCGAGGTACGCGAACCGCCCCTTGGCGTCGGTGGCGAGGGCGAGCGCCTTCATCGTCCCCGGCACGCGGATCAGGGCCGCGTCCCCGCCGGGGCCCGCGAGGGTGTTGCCCTGCACGAGGTGGTCGTACTGCTCGAAGACCCACCGCTTGGACGCGACGTTCGGCGAGCCGAGGACGGCCTCGAAGGCCTCCCGGGGGGAGACGGTGACGGTGGCGAAGGTGGGGTCCTCCTCCCGGAGCGCCGCGAGCCAGCCGGGCTCGGCGCGGGGCCGGTCGTACACGGGCCCCTCGTCGGCCAGGGCCCGGGCCGGCACGTCGGCCACCACCGTCCCGCCCATCCGCACGCGGAGCCGGTCGCCGGCCACGATCCGCCCGAGGACCGCCGAGCGCAGCCCCCACCGGGCGCAGACCGCCCGGACCTCCTCGACGTGCTCGGGCGGGACGATCGCGAGCATCCGCTCCTGGGACTCGGAGGTGAGGATCTCGAAGGGCTCGAGGTCGGGGGCTCGCAGCGGGACCGCGTCGAGGTCGATCTCGGCGCCCATCCGCGCCCGGGCCGCCGACTCGCTGACGGCGCACGTGAGGCCGGCGCCGCCGAGGTCCTGGAGCCCCTCGAGGAGCCCCCGCTCGGCGAGCTCCATGCACACCTCGATGAGGAGCTTGCCGGCGAAGGGGTCCCCGATCTGGACCGAGGGGCGGCTCTCCTCGGCTCCCTCCTCCAGGGTCCTCGAGGCGAGGACCGAGACCCCGCCGATCCCGTCCCGGCCCGTCGCCGCCCCGAACAGGACGATCGCCGAGCCCTCGTGGACCACCCGTTCGGCGGTCACGAGCCGCTCGGCGGGCGCGATCCCCACGCACATCACGTTGATCGTGGGGTTCGGGCCGTGGGGCGGGGCGAACTTCACCTCGCCCCCGACCGTGGGGACCCCGATGCAGTTGCCGTACCCGCCGATCCCGGCCACCACGCCCTCGAGCAGCCAGCGGTTCCGCTCCTCCGTGAGGGGGCCGAAGTACAGGGGGTCGAGGAGCGCGATGGGCCGGGCCCCCATCGAGATCACGTCGCGCACGATGCCCCCCACGCCCGTGGCGGCGCCCTGGTAGGGCTCGATGGCGCTCGGGTGCGAGTGGGACTCCATCTTGAAGGCCACGGCGAGCCCGTCCCCCACGTCCACGACGCCGGAGTCCTGCCCCGGGCCCACGAGCACCGCGGGCCCCTCCGTCGGGAGCGTGCGCAGGTGGAGCTTGCTCGACTTGTACGAGCAGTGCTCCGACCACATCACGCTGAACATCGCGAGCTCGTTGCGGTTCGGCTCCCGCCCGAGGATCGCGCGGATCCGCTCGAGCTCGTCGTCGGTGAGGCCGAGCGCGCGGTGCAGAGGCTCCTCGGACACGGTGGTCACACCCTCGCGAGGGCGTGCTGGAGCAGGGAGGCGAGCAGGGGCTGCCCGCCCGTGGGGCCGAGGTCCGGGTCCACGGCGTGCTCGGGGTGGGGCATCAGCCCGACGACGTTGCCGCCCTCGTTCCGCACCCCGGCGATGGCGTGGGCCGAGCCGTTCGGGTTGTGCTCCTCGTCCACGGTCCCGTCGGGCGCGCAGTAGCGGAGGACGACGAGCCCCTCGCCCTCGATCCGCGCGAGGTCGTCCTCGGCCGCCACGAACTGCCCCTCGCCGTGCTTGATGGGGACCTCCAGGACCTCGCCGGGCACGAGGCCGCCGGTGAGCACGGAGCGGCTCGTCTCCGCCCGGACGCGGACCACCCGGCAGATGAACCGGAGCGAGCGGTTGCGGATCAGGGCCCCCGGCAGGAGCCCCGCCTCGCAGAGGATCTGGAAGCCGTTGCAGATCCCCACGACCGGCCCGCCGGCGGCCGCGAACCGCACGACCTCCTCCATGATCGGCGCGAACCGCGCGATCGCGCCCGCCCGCAGGTAGTCGCCGTAGGAGAAGCCGCCGGGCAGGATCACGGCGTCCACCCCGGCGAGGTCCCGGTCCGCGTGCCACAGCGGGACCCCCTCGCCCCCGAGCAGCTCCACGGCGCGGAGGGCGTCCCGGTCGTCCAGGGACCCGGGGAAGGTGATGACCCCGACGCGCGGGCGCCGATCCATCACGCCTCCACGACCTCGACGATCCGATGGTCCTCGATCACGGGGTTCGCGAGCAGCCGCCCGGCGATCTCCTCGGCCTCCGACCGGGCGGCCTCGGCGCTGTCCGCCTCGATGGTGAGCGCGACGTGCTTGCCCACCCGCACATCGCGCACGTTCGTGAAGCCGAGGGCCGGGAGGGCGCCCTCCACCGCCTTGCCCTGGGGGTCGAGCAGCCCCGGCCGGAGCGTGACGAGCACCTCGACCCGGTACCTCACGCGTGCTCCCTCCGCAGCCGCTCCAGGTCCACCGCGCACCGCTCCCAGTCGTGCTCGGACATCACGCCCATCCGCTGCCGGTACCAGTCGAAGGACTCGCCGGTGATCCGCTCGTAGGCCTCCCGGTACTTCAGCGCGGTGCGGGCCACGACCTCGGCCGGCAGCTCCGGCGGGGGCGGCTCGTGGTCCCAGCCGCTCGCGTCGAGCCAGTCCCGCACGAACTGCTTGTCGAAGCTCGGCTGGGGACGTCCGGGCTCGTAGCCATCGGCGGGCCAGAAGCGCGAGGAGTCGGGCGTGAGGACCTCGTCGATGAGGATGAGCTCGCCGTCGGCGAAGCCGAACTCGAACTTCGTGTCGGCCACGATGATCCCCCGCTCGAGCGCGATCTCGGCCCCGCGCTCGTAGAGCGCGATCGTGAGCTCCCGCAGGCGCTCGGCGAGCCCGCGGCCGATCAGGTCCACGGTCTCCTCGAAGGTGAGGGGGAGGTCGTGGCCCGTGGCGGCCTTCGTCGTCGGCGTGAAGATCGGCTCCGGCAGCCGCGAGGCCTCCACCAGGCCGGGCGGCAGCGGCACGCCGCAGACGTGGCCCTCCGCCTGGTACTGCTTGAGGCCCGAGCCCGTGAGGTAGCCGCGGGCCACGCACTCGAGCGGGATCACCTGCGCGCGGCGCACGAGCATCGCCCTCCCCGCCAGGGCGGGCTCCTCCCGGAAGGCCCCCGGGAAGTCCCGGCGGTCCGCGGAGATCAGATGGTTGCCGACGATGTCCCGGGTCCGCTCGAGCCAGTAGAGCGTGAGCCCCGTCAGGACCCGCCCCTTGTCGGGGATGGGGTTCGGCAGCACGACGTCGAAGGCGCTGATCCGGTCCGTGGCCACGAGCAGGAGCCGCTCCTCGTCGATCTCGTAGATGTCCCGGACCTTCCCCTGTGCGTGCAGCTTCCCGCTCATCGAGACCCCCGGAGCTTCTCCAGCCTGGCGAACACCACGTCCAGGTTCGCGAGGTAGCGCGCCGGATCGAACAGCGCGTCCAGCTCCTCGGCGCCGAGCAGCTCGCGGACCCGCGGGTCGGCGGCGATCCGGCGCCGGAAGGACGCGCCCTCGTCCCAGGCCGCAGCGGCCGCCCGCTGCACGATCCCGTAGGCCTCCTCCCGCGAGAGCCCGCGCTCGATCAGGGCGAGGAGCACGCCCTGGGAGAAGGCGAGCCCGTCGCCCACGTCCAGGTTCTCGCGCATCCGCTCGGGGTACACGACGAGCCCCTCGAGCACCCAGGCGAGGTCCCTCAGCATGAAGTCCAGGGCCATCGTGGAGTCGGGCAGGATGATGCGCTCGACCGAGGAGTGGGAGATGTCCCGCTCGTGCCAGAGCGCGACGTTCTCCAGGGCCGCCTGGAGGTTGCCGCGGATCACCCGGGCGAGCCCCGAGATCCGCTCGCACACGACCGGGTTCCGCTTGTGGGGCATCGCGCTCGAGCCCTTCTGGCCGGGCGCGAAGGGCTCCTGGACCTCCCGGACCTCGGTGCGGGCGAGGTGGCGGATCTCGGTTGCGATCCGGTCCGCCCCGGAGGCGACGAGCGCGAGGGCCGCCAGGTACTCGGCGTGTCGGTCGCGGTGGACCACCTGGCTCGAGGCGTCCTCCGGGCGCAGCCCGAGGTGCGCGCACACCTCCTCCTCCACCCGGGGGTGGATCTGGGCGTAGTTGCCGACGGCGCCCGAGAGCTTGCCCACGCTCACGACCTCCCGGGCCCGGCGGAGCCGCTCGCGGCCCCGATCGAGCTCGAAGGCCCAGGTGGCGACCTTGTGCCCGAAGGAGGTGGGCTCCGCGTGGACCCCGTGGGTCCTGCCCACGATCGGCGTCGAGCGGTGGGCGAAGGCGAGCTCGGTAGCGACCTCGACGCAGCGGTTCAGCCGCCCGAGGAGCAGGTCTGCGGCCGCCCGGAGCTGCAGCGCGAGGCCGGTGTCGAGCACGTCGGAGGAGGTCATGCCGAAGTGGATCCAGCGCCCCGCGGGGCCGACGGACTCGGCGACGCACTGCACGAAGGCCGCGACGTCGTGACGGGTGATGCGCTCGAGCTCCTCGACGCGCTCCACCGTGAAGGTCGCCCGCTCGCGGATCGCGCGGGCGTCCTCCTCGGGGATCCGTCCGAGCCGGGCCCAGGCCTCCACGGCGAGGATCTCGATCTCGAGCCAGTGGCGCATCCGGGCCTCGTCGGACCAGACCGCGGCCATCTCCGGGAGGCGGTAGCGCGGGATCACCGGTCGTCCTCCGGGGCGCGGGCCCGGGGGCTCCTCACAGCCGCAGGCCCTCCGCGAGATCGTCCTTGAACTTCCACAGCCGCGCCTGGATCTCGGCGTCGGCGACGCCGAGGATCTGGGCGGCGAGGATCGCCGCGTTCACCGACGCGTCCACGCCGACCGTCGCCACCGGCACCCCCCGGGGCATCTGGGCGGTGACGACGAGGGCCATCGTCCCGTCCATGTGCTCGGAGGCGATGGGCACCCCGATCACCGGCAAGATCGTGCGGGCCGCGACCGCCGCCGCGAGGTGCCCCGAGATCCCCGTGGTGCAGATCACCACCTTCAGCCCCCGCTCGAAGGCGGTCCGGGCGTACTCGTCCACGACGTCGGGGCTGCGGGAGGCCGACATGACCCGGGTCTCGTGGGGGATGCCGAGCTTCTCCAGGATCGCCCCCGCCTGCTGCATCACGGCGAGCTCCGAGGGCGAGGCGACGAGGACCCCCACGAGCGGCTCGGTCATCCGGTCCCTCCCTCCGCCGCGAGCGCGGCGATGTCCGTGCGGTGGTGCATCCCCCGGAAGCGGATGCGCGAGAGGGCCTCGTAGGCCACCGCCCGGGCCCGTCCGATCGAAGATCCGAGACCGCTCACCGCAAGCACCCGACCCCCGGCGGTGACCACTCTACCGTCTCGGAGCGCGGTGCCGGCGTGGAACACCACGGCGTCGGCGACGGCGCCCGCCTCCTCGAGGCCCTCGATCTCGAACCCGGTCTCGTACGCGCCGGGGTACCCGCCGGAGGCGGCGACGACCGTCACGCAGGCCAGGCCGTCGTCGAGCTCGACCGACGCCGCGTCCAGGTCCCCCCGGGCGCACGCGAGGAGGGCGCGCGCGAGGCCGCCGGGGATCCTCGGCATGAGGACCTGCGCCTCCGGGTCGCCGAAGCGGCAGTTGAACTCGAGCACCCGGGGCCCGTCCTCGGTCAGCATGAGCCCCGCGTAGATCACCCCCCGGTACTCCACCCCCTCGGCCCGGAGGGCCGCCGCGGTCCGCTCGAGCACCTGCTCCCGGATCGCGCGCCAGCCGTCATCGTCCACGAAGGGCACGGGCGAGTACGCCCCCATCCCCCCGGTGTTCGGGCCGGCGTCCCCGTCGAGGGCCCGCTTGAAGTCCTGGGCCAGCCCGAGGGGCAGGACCCGGCGGCCATCGGTGAGGGCGAAGGCCGAGACCTCCCGCCCCGCCAGGTGCTCCTCGACGAGCACCGTGGCGCCCGCCTCCCCGAAGGCCCCCCGCAGCAGGCAGTCCTCCAGGGCCCGGACGGCACGCTCGCGCTCCTCGGTCACGACCACGCCCTTGCCGGCCGCGAGCCCGTCGGCCTTCACGACGTAGGGCGGTCCCAGCTCCTCCAGGGCGGCGAGCCCCTCGTCCATGCTCCGCACCGCGCGGGCCCGGCCGGCGGGGATCCCGTGCCGCTCGCACAGGGCCTTCGCCCAGGCCTTGGAGCCCTCCAGGCGCGCCCCGGCCCGCCCGGGACCGAAGACCGGGATCCCCCGGGTCCACAGCTCGTCCGCGAGGCCCGCCACGAGGGGCGCCTCGGGGCCGACGACCACGAGGTCCACGCCCCGGCGCTCGGCGAGGTCCGCGACGGCGGCGAGGTCCGTGGGCTCCAGAGGCTCGCACCGGGCCTCCGCCGCGATCCCCGGGTTGCCCGGCGCCGCGAGCACCTCGCCGACGTCCGGGTCGCGCGCGAGGCGCCAGGCGAGTGCGTGCTCGCGCCCACCGCCGCCGACCACGAGCACCCGCAGGCTCACGGCACCGCCAGGCTCTGCTCCCGAGCCGGTCCGACCGAGACCATGCGGACCGGGACGCCCACGAGCTCGCTCACGAGGTCCACGTAGGCGCGGGCCGCCCGCGGCAGGTCCTCGAAGGAGCGCGCCTCGCCGAGGTCCTCGCTCCACCCCTCGACCTCCTCGTAGACGGGCTCGGCCCGGTGGAAGAGGGACTGGTGGGGCGGCACGTCCTCGAAGCGCCCGCCATTCGCCCGGTAGGCCACGCACACCTTGATCCGCTCGAAGCCCGAGAGCACGTCGAGCTTGGTGAGGAACAGCTCCGTGAGGCCGTTCACCCGCGCCGCGTAGCGGAGGATCACCGCGTCGAACCACCCGCACCGGCGCTTGCGCCCGGTCGTGGTCCCGTACTCGCGCCCCCGCTCGCCGAGCCGCTCGCCGTCGGGCCCCAGGTCCTCGGTGGGGAAGGGCCCCGCGCCGACCCGCGTCACGTAGGCCTTCGTCACCCCGATCACCCGCTCGACCTCGTGCGGACCGATCCCGGCCGAGGCCAGGGCGTACCCGGCCACGGGGTTCGAGGAGGTCACGAAGGGGTAGGTCCCCTTGTCGAGGTCGAGCATCGTCCCCTGGGCTCCCTCGAGGAGCACGTTCCTCCCCGCCCGCAGGCCCTCGTGGAGCAGGCGCGAGGTGTCCACGACGAAGGGGCGCAGCCGCTCCGCGTAGGCCAGGTAGTCCTGCACGATCCGCTCAGCCTCGAGGGGGAGCCGGTTGTAGACCTTCGTGAGGACGAGGTTCTTCTCCTTGAGGACGACGTCGAGCTTCTCGCGGAAGATCTTCTCGTCGAACAGGTCCTGGATCCGCAGGCCGATCCGGGCCGCCTTGTCGGCGTAGGCCGGCCCGATCCCCCGCTTCGTCGTGCCGAGCGCGTGCTTGCCGAGGTAGCGCTCGGTCACCTTCTCGAGCTCCAGGTGGTAGGGCATGATCATGTGCGCGTTGTTCGAGACGCGCAGCCGGCTGACGTCGAGCCCCACCGCCTCCAGCGCGTCCATCTCCTCGAGCAGGACCCGGGGGTCCACGACGACGCCGTCGGCGATCACCGAGGTGATGTGGGGGTAGAGGATCCCCGAGGGCACGAGGTGGAGCCTGAGCTCGTGGCCCTGGGCGACGATGGTGTGGCCGGCGTTGTTGCCCCCCTGGTAGCGGACGACGAAGTCCATGTGGTCCGCCAGGAAGTCGGTGGCCTTGCCCTTGCCCTCGTCCCCCCACTGGGTCCCGATCACGATGGAGGCCGGCATGACGACCTCAGTGTATCGGGGGGACCCCCGGGCCCGGGGTGCGGGGCCGACCGCCGCCGGCCCCGCCCTCCCTCAGCGCTCGAGGCGGAACGCGATCTGCACGTGGGTGTGGTACTCGGCGATCTTCCCGTCGCGCACGACGGCGCTCGTGCCGAGGATGTCCATCCGCTCGATGTGCCGGATGGTCTTCGCGGCCTCGGCGAGCGCCTGCTTGGCGGCGTCGCTCCAGGACTCCGTCGAGACCCCCACCACGTCGATCGTCTTGATGACCGGCATCACCGCCTCCTACCCGGCCTCGTACACGTCGATGAACCGCCGGTAGTTGGCCGCGATCTGCTTCGCGGCCTCCTCCCGACCGAGCTGCCCGTCGACGTAGGCCTTCAGCGGGTTCCACCAGATCGAGCGGCCGATGGCGAAGCCGATGTAGCCCGGCACGCCCCGGCCCATCCGCAGCCAGTGGTCCACGGCGGCGTCGTCGGCGCCCCGGCCGAGGACGACGCAGGCCACGCCGTCGCGCCCGTCCGCCCGGCACTCGGCCGAGATCATCTCGCAGTCCTCGCGCCGGTCGATCCCCTCGATCTTCCAGATGTCCGGCTCCACCCCGGCCTCGTGCAGCTGCCGGATCGCCTCGCGCATGAGCTTCGGCCGCTCCTCGCTGTCCCAGCGCCGCTCGTCGCCGCCCACCGCCTCGACCTGGTGGGGCAGGGGCGGGACGAGGAGCTCGAACAGGAACAGCCGGCCCCGCTCGTGCAGCCACTCCCCCAGCCTGTGCAGACGCTCCCCCTGGCGCGCGTTCATCTCCGCGTCGCCCTCGGGGTTCCACCGGACGAGCACCTTCGAGAAGGTGGGGTCGAACTCCTCGATGTGGCGGCCGAAGTCCTCCCCGTACTCGAAGTCGAACTCGTCCTGGCCGCTCTTCTCCACGGGCATCGCGAAGGTGAGCCCGCGGGCCTTCGCGTCGCGGGCGATGTCGGCCCCGAACTGCTCGTCCACGAGGGCGCCGGCGGCCTCGCGCGGGACGCCCTCGTCGAGGGCACGCAGCAGGCCCTCGTAGATCACGCGCTTCGCGTCGGAGATCCGGGCGGCCTCCTCCGGGGTGGGCTGTCCCGTGACCCCGAAGAACTTCTTCTGGAACGACCCGCGATGGTCGAAGGCCAGGATGTACAGGGGCTTGTCGTAGCCGAGGGCCATCCGTCGCGCTCCTTTCCTCTACGGCTGCTCGAAGGGGTTCGTGGGCGTGAGCACCTCCACCGGGACCGGGGCCGCCTGCTCGCGGAAGCGCTCCGCGTCCGAGGGCGAGCCCACGACGAACCCGAAGTGCATGGGGACGGCGAGCTCGGGCTCCATCGCCTTCACCAGCCCGGCCGCCTCGGTCGCGTCCATCGTGTAGGTGCCCCCGATCGGGACCATCGCGACCTGCGTGGACAGGGACTCGAGCTCGGGCAGCGCGTCGGTGTCCCCGCCGTGGTAGAAGGTCCGGCCCGCGTACTCGAAGACGTACCCGACCCACCCGTTGCGCTTCGGGTGCATGTCGAGACGGGCCTCCACGATGTTGTAGGCCGGGACGGTCTCGAAGCGGAACCCCCCGACCTCGTGGGACTCGCCGGGCGCGACCGGCGTGACGTCGCCCGAGAGTTCCCGGGCCACGTCGTAGGGCGCGACGAGCTTCGTCGAGGGCCCCCGCAGGCGCTCGATCTCCTCCGGCTGGAAGTGATCGAAGTGGGCGTGGGTGATGAGGATGAGGTCGGCGGGCACGGGGTCGGTCACCCCCCAAGGATCCACGTAGACCACGGGCCCGTTCCCCTGCCAGCGCATCGCCGACTGCCGGAACCAGGTGACGCCCTCGAGCATGGTCCCCCCTCCTCGGAAACGTGCTCCCCTGTAGTCTTGCAGACCGTGGACCGGACCGCGGAGTCGCTCGGGGGCCTGCGGGCCAGCCTCGGGCTCCTCCGCCGCAACCCCGACTTCCGACGACTCTACCTCGCCTCGTTCATCTCGCTCGGCGGGGACTGGTTCCTGCTCGTCGCGCTGTTCGCGCTCGCCCTGGAGCTCACCGGCTCCGCCGTCACCGTCGCCCTGCTCGTGGTCTCCCAGGAGATCCCCTTCTTCGTCGTGTCCCCGGTGGGGGGCGCCCTCGCGGACCGTCTCGACCGGAGGCGGCTCATGGTCGCCTGCGACCTCGCGCGCGCCGCGCTGTGCCTGGGGTTCCTCCTCGTGGACGACGCCGGGTCCATGTGGATCGCCTACCTCCTGCTCGCCGCGATCTCGTCCCTGGCCGCGGTGTTCGACCCGGCCTCGAGCGCGGCCTTCCCGAACCTCGTCGAGGAGGAGGACCTGGGGCCCGCGAACGCGCTGTTCGGGTCGCTGTGGGGCACGATGCTCGCGATCGGCGCCGCGGCCGGCGGGATCGTCGCCGCCACCCTCGGCCGGGACGCCGCCTTCGTCGTGGACGCCGCCTCCTTCGCCGTCTCGGGGCTGCTGCTCGCCGGGATCCGGCGCCCGTTCGCCGGGCCGCGGGACCCCCACGAGGAGCACCCGGGGATCCTCGCGGCCACGGCCGAGGTCGCCCGCTACGCGCGGGGGGACCGCCGGGTGCTCGCGCTGCTCTCGGTGAAGGCGGGATTCGGCCTCGCGGCCGGGGTGATGGTGCTGCTGTCGGTCTTCGCGGAGAACGTGTACCGGGCCGGGGCCATCGGGATCGGGGTGCTCATGGCCGCCCGGGGCCTCGGCGCGCTCATCGGGCCCTTCCTCGGACGCTGGGCGGGGGGGCCGGGGGATCGACGCCTCTTCCACGCGATCGGGATCGCGCTCGCGGTCTTCGGCCTCGGGTACACCGCGTTCGGGCTCATGCCCACCCTCACCCTGGCCGCCGTCACGGTCACCGTGGCCCACCTCGGGGGCGGGGCCCAGTGGACGCTCTCCACCTACGGGCTCCAGCGCGTCGTCCCCGATCGCGTTCGGGGGCGGATCTTCGCCATGGACTACGCCCTGATCACCCTCACGCTCACGATCTCGAGCCTCGTGACGGCCTGGGCCGCGAGCACCCTCGGCGAGCGCCCGACGGCGATCGGGCTCGGCCTCGCCGCCCTCGCCTACGCCGCCCTGTGGAGCTGGCTCACGACGGACGTCCGCCGGGCCGAGGACCGGGTCGAGGACCGACCCGAGGTACCCCCCAGGCTCCCGGGCGAGCCCGTGGGGAGCCCGGGCGAGCCCTAGGAGGGCGAGCCCTCCTCCGGCGGCGGAGGCGGAGGCGGCGCCGGCGCCTCGGCGGGGGGCGCGGGGACGCCCGGGGCCACGGCCCGCTCGCTCGGCGCCTGCCCCGGCGCCCCGAAGGAGACCGCCGGGCCCTCGCGCGTGAAGTTCACCTGGGGCGGACCGGCCTCGCGGAGCGCCTCCTCGACCTCGAAGAACTCCTCCTCTCGGAAGCCGAAGGCCCGGGCGACGAGCATCGAGGGGAACTGCTGCACCCGCCGGTTGTAGTCGCGCACGTTGCCGTTGTAGAAGCGCCGGGCCGTCTGCAGCCGGTCCTCGGTGTTCGCGAGCTCGGACTGGAGCGCGAGGAAGTTCTGGTTCGCCTTCAGGTCGGGGTAGGCCTCGGCCACGGCGAAGAGCTGGCGCAGCGCGGCCACGAGCGGGCCCTCGGCCGCGGCCTGCTGCCCGGGCGAGCCCGTCGCGGCCACCGCCTGGGCCCGCGCCCGGGTCACCTCCTCGAAGACCGCGCGCTCGTGGGCCGCGTAGCCCCTCACCGTCTCCACGAGGTTCGGGATCAGGTCGTACCGGCGTCGAAGCTCGGTGTCGATGTTCGCCCACGCGTCGCGGATGAGCTGGCGCTGGGAGACGAACCGGTTGTACGAGAGCACGACGAAGAGCGCCACGAGCACGACGAGCCCGAGCACCACCCAGAGCGCTTCCATGACGGACCTCCCTGTCGCCCTCGGCGCAGCCTACCCGGTCGGCCGGTACAGGTCGAACACCACCCTCGGGACGTGGTCCCGGAAACGCTGGAGCGTCCCGAGGAGCGGGATGAGCTCGCTCGGCCGCCGACGCTTGCTGTAGCACAGGAGCCAGCGCCCGCAGGCCTCGAACCCGAAGGCGGGGTCCGTGCCGAGGAGGAACCGCATCATCCGCTGGTCGATGAAGGCCACGGCGAAGCGCCGATCCTTGCTCTTCACCTCGAAGGCCCGGTTGAACTCCTCCAGCTCGAACTCGAGGTCGTCCAGGCCGACCGCGTCGGCGAAGCGGGAGAGCAGGTTCTCCCGGGAGATCGTGATCGGCGAGCACGCCGCCTCGATCTCGGTCACGGCGCACGAGAACCGGTAGTAGGTCCGCGACCGGTGCCCCTGCGAGTCGGTGGACTCCTCGTAGTACCAGTAGTCGAACTCGCGCACCGGCATCCCCTGCCAGGTCCCCCACAGCACGTTCTCGACCCCCCGCCCGTCCCCGCGGGAGAGGAGCCGGAAGGGGAGGCCGAGGCACCCCAGCCGATCCTCGGGGGAGAACTCCAGGCCGAGCTGGCGCGCCATCGCCGCGAGCTCCTGCCGGCGGCGCTGCTTCAGGTAGAGGGAGATCCCGGCCGCGGCGATCGCGACGACCGCGAAGAGGACGAAGACCCAGACCCCCTCCACGGCCTACGTCCCGCGGCCCCGCGACCCGACGCCGAGGAGGATCCCGATCCCGAGGGCGATGAGGAAGATCGGCAGCACGACCGAGCCCCGCAGGGCGATGACCTCGAGCCGGTCGAGCAGGAACAGCACGCCGACGACGACGAAGGCGACCCCGAATGCGAGACCCACGCGGTCCGCGGGGCGATCAGCCACCTCGCACCTCCACCTCCCCGAGCCCGACGGAGAGCTCGAGCTCGAGCACCGGCGCGGCGAGACAGGTCGCCTCCGTGCGGTACTCCGGGGCGATCCCCTCCGCGCGCTCCCCGAAGACGGTCACCTCGCCGAGCCCGGCCCGGGCCCGCACCGAGACACAGGGGAAGCCCTCGCCGACCTCCACCACGAGCTGCCCCATCCCTACCCCCGCCCGCACCCGGACGGTCCCCGGGACCTCCGACGGGTCCCACCGAAGCCGGTCGAGCTCGATCGTGAGCTTGCCCGCGGTGAGCTCGTAGCGGCGCGGGATCTGCCGCGGCGAGGTCGGCCGCTCCACCCGGTCGCCCACGCCCCCGCCGAGGGGGACCTCCACGGCCGTCCCCGCGAGGAGCAGGAGCGTGAGCACGACCCCGATCGTCACCAGCCCGCCCCCGCCGCGCCCCTCCCAGGAGGCGATGACGAGGCCGACCCCCACCACGATGAGCGCGACGGGCCAGAGCAGCCCCCAGTCGAGCTCGACCGCCCCGGTGAGATCGAGGAGCCACCCCAGGCCGCCGAGCACGAGGGCGAGCCCGAACAGCAGCCGTCCGAGGGGTAGCCGAGCCCGAGGCCCGGAGGGAGAAGCGGGCGGCTCGACCGGCGCCGGCGAGGGCTCCGCCGCCTCGGCAGGCGGGAACGGGGGCGGGGTCGGCTCGTCGCTCATCGCCGCACCGAGGTCTGGACGATCACGGCCACGCCGATCGCGATGAGCGCGAGCGGCCATAGGTACCGGCCGATCCTCGGGACGCTCATCTCGAGGAGCATGACCGCCCCGACCACGACGAGCAAACCCCCGATCACCAGCCGGAGCGTGTCCGCGCCCGAGGGCGGCCGGTCCCCCAGCGACTCCCCCGGCCGCTCGTTCGGGATGAGGACCCAGGACACGAGGTACAGCAGGACCCCACCGCCCCCCGCCAGGGCGAGCACCACGAAGGCGATCCGCAGGAGCACCGGGTCGATGCCGAGGTAGCGCCCGAGGCCGCCGCAGACCCCGGCGATCACCCGATCCTCGCGGCTGCGCCGCAGGACCCGCGGGGGGCTCGGCGCCGGGCCGCTCACCGACGGCCCTCCGAGGCCGGCGCCGCCGCGAGGAACCCGGAGAGCGCCCCGAGCAGCGCATCCCGCTCGCTCGGCGGCACCCACGGCTGGTACAGCAGGGCGCCGGACCCGCGGAGCTCGAGCCCGAACCGCTCTCGCTCACCCACCAGCCAGGCCCCCACGGCCCCCTCCAGGAACGCCGCGGCGAAGGCGGGCTCCTCGCACCGGACGTCGAAGCCCTCGAGGATCGGGCACGCGGGGAGGTTCGGGCGCTCGGGCTCCGGCGTGAGGAACGCCAGGGGCTCGACCACGAGGTGCGGCGCCCGCAGTGGCACCGACGCGAGGACGCACGTGAACCGACCCACGCCCACCGGCGCCTCCGGTCTCGGCACCTCCAGGTCGAACACCCGCACCGCGGTCCCCCCCCACGAGCCGGCCATGACCTCGCTCACCGCCGCCCCCGGCCGCTCGAGCAGCGAGAACGGCAGGCCTCGGAGGCCCGCCTCCGTCTCCGTCACGCGCCGAAGGCCGAGGGCCTCCGCGGCCGTCCGCGCCCGCTCCCGCTTCGGCCTCGTGATCAGCACGTGGTGCGCGTACGCGACGCCCCCCACGACCAGGACGAACACGAGGACCGAGGGGAGGCGCTTGAGGACGAGCGCCCCCAGGGCGACCGCCCCGAACAGCGCGAGCACCCGCAGCCACGGGCCCACGACCGGAGTCTATGCCCTGGCGCGCGCCCCGTCCTCTCGCGCCGCCCCCGCCTCACGCGACGGGCGCCCGCTCCGGCACCCGGAAGACGAGCCCCTCCGGGCCGGCGTCCACCTCGACCACGTCGCCCTCGCGGACCTCGCCCGAGAGCAGCTTCAGCGCGAGGGGGTCCTGGAGGTGGCGCTGGATCACCCGCTTCAGCGGTCGGGCGCCGAAGGCGGGCTCGTAGCCCTTGTCGGCGAGCCAGGCCCGGGCCGCATCGGTGAGGCGCAGGGTGAGCTTGCGCTCCGCCAGCCGCTCGGCCAGGCGGGCCACCTGGATGTCCACGATGGCCTCGATCTCCCCGCGGCCGAGGGGCTCGAAGACCACGATCTCGTCGATCCGGTTCACGAACTCCGGCCGGAAGTGCATCCGGACCGCCTCGAGCACCTCCTGCTTGCGCTCCTCCGGCCCGAGGGAGGGGTCCTGGAACACGGCGCTGCCGAGGTTCGAGGTCATGATCACGATCGTGTTACGGAAGTCCACGGTCCGGCCGTGCCCGTCGGTGAGCCTGCCGTCGTCGAGGACCTGGAGCAGGATGTTGAACACGTCGGTGTGGGCCTTCTCGAGCTCGTCGAGGAGGATCACCGAGTAGGGGCGACGGCGGACGGCCTCGGTGAGCTGGCCGCCCTCCTCGTAGCCGACGTACCCGGGCGGGGCGCCGACCAGGCGCGAGACCGTGTGGCGCTCCTGGTACTCGCTCATGTCGATCCGTACCATGGCGCGCTCGTCGTCGAAGAGGTGCTCGGCCAGGGCCCGGGCGAGCTCGGTCTTGCCCACGCCGGTGGGGCCGAGGAACAGGAACGAGCCGATCGGGCGGTTCGGGTCCGCGAGCCCCGCCCGCGAGCGGCGGATCGCGTTCGCCACCGCCACCACGGCCTCCTCCTGGTCCACGACGCGCCCGTGGAGGGCCTCCTCGAGGTGCACGAGCTTCTGCATCTCGCCCTCCATGAGGCGGGAGACCGGGATGCCGGTCCAGGCCGAGACCACCTCGGCGATGTCCTCCTCGGTGACCTCCTCCTTCAGCATCCGCACGTCCTTCTGGAGCTCCGCGAGGGCGGCGTTCTCGGCCTCGAGGCGCTTGGTGAGCTCCACGATCCGCCCGTAGCGGAGCTCGGCCGCGCGCTCCAGGTTGCCCTCGCGCTCGGCCCGCTCGGCCTCGGCGCGCGCCCCCTCGATCTCCTGCTTGAGGGCCCGGATCGCCTCGATCCGCTCCTTCTCCTGCTGCCAGTGGGCCTTCATCGATGCCGAGCGCTCCTGCAGGTCGGCGAGCTCCCGCTCCAGGCGCTCCAGGCGCTCCCGGGAGACGGGGTCGGTCTCCTTGCGCAGCGCCGCCCGCTCGATCTCGAGCTGCTTGATCCGGCGCTCGACCTCGTCGATCTCCACCGGCATCGAGTCGATCTCGATCCGCAGCCGGCTCGCCGCCTCGTCCACCAGGTCGATGGCCTTGTCCGGCAGGAACCGGCCGGTCACGTACCGGTCCGCGAGGACGGCGGCGGCGACGAGGGCCGGGTCCTGGATCCGCACGCCGTGGTGGAGCTCGTACCGCTCCTTGAGCCCTCGCAGGATCGCGATCGTGTCCTCCACGGAGGGCTCGTCCACGTACACGGGCTGGAAGCGCCGCTCCAGGGCGGGGTCCTTCTCGATGCGCTCCCGGTACTCGTCCAGGGTCGTCGCGCCCACCATCCGCAGCTCGCCCCGGGCGAGCATCGGCTTGATCATGTTGCCGGCGTCCACGGCGCCCTCGGCGGCCCCCGCGCCGACGATGGTGTGGAGCTCGTCGATGAACGTGATGATCCCGCCCTCGCTCTCGGCGATCTCGCGGAGCACGGCCTTCAGGCGCTCCTCGAACTCGCCCCGGTACTTCGCGCCGGCCACCATCGCGCCGATGTCGAGCGCGACGACCCGCTTGTCCTTCAGCGTCTCCGGGACGTCGCCGGCCACGATCCGCTGGGCGAGGCCCTCGACGATCGCGGTCTTGCCCACGCCGGGCTCCCCGATCAGCACCGGGTTGTTCTTCGTGCGGCGGCTGAGCACCTGGATCACGCGGCGGATCTCCTCGTCGCGCCCGATCACCGGGTCGAGCTTGCCGCGGCGGGCGAGCTCGGTGAGATCCCGCCCGTACCGCTCGAGGGCCTGGTACTTCTCCTCCGGCGTCTGGTCGGTCACGCGCTGCCGTCCGCGCACCTCGGCGAGGGCGGCGAGGACCTTGTCGCGGTCCAGGCCCGCCTCGCGGAGGATCTGCGCCGCGGCCGTGCGGCCGCCGAGGAGCGAAAGGAGCAGGTGCTCGGTGGAGACGTACTCGTCGGTGAGGGCGGCCGCCTCGCGGAAGGCCTGCTCCAGCATGGCCCCGGTGGCCTGGGAGATCCGCACCTCGCCCCCCGGGGCGTAGACCTTCGGCAGCCGGTCGAGGGCCGCGTCCACCCGGTCCCGGAGCGGCTTCGGCGCCACCCCCAGGCGGTGGAGCAGGGGGAAGATCACCCCCTCGGGGTCCGAGAGCAGGGCGAAGAGCACGTGCTCCGGCTCGATGGCCTGGTGGTTGCGGGCGAGCGCCTGCTCGCGCGCGGCCTCCAGGGCCGCCTGGCTCTTCAGGGTCAATCGGTTCGCATCCATCCTTCGGTTCCTTCGTCTCGGTCCTTCGTCTGGATCTCGCGCCGGGCCCTGCCGGGCTCAGCGGGCGGCCGGGCTCGAGCGGGTGATCCCGTACATCACGTGGTCCCGCGGCGGACCGTCCGCCACGGGCATGAACCCGTGCAGCACCCCCTCGAGCGCGAACCCGCACCGCTCGAGGGCGCGCCGCATCGGCACGTTCTCGACATCCGTCGTGGCCTGCACCCGGTGGGCGCCCTCGTTGGCGAACAGGTGCCGGGTGAGCAGCGCCACAGCCTCGGTCCCGATCCCGCGGCCCCGGTCCGCGGCGTCCCAGAGATCGAGCCCGATCTCCCACACCCCCGGCGGCAGGGCCTGCTCGGGGCAGCGAGCCTGGGCGGCGCCCACGAGGCGTCCATCGGCCTCGACGGCGAAGAGGATCTCCCAGCTCGTCCGCGTCCCGGACACGGACAGGCGGCGACGCCAGGCCTCGAGGTGCGCCGGCGTCCGGGCCGGGGCGTGGGCCATCACGTCCTCCATCTCCTCCGCCCGGAAGGGTCGCAGCACGACGCGCTCGCCCCGGATCGTCGTCACCGCGGCCCCTCCGGGAAGGGCTCCAGCCCGGCCCGGAACGCCCGCAGGCTCCGCAGGGGCACGATGTCCGTGCCGCGGCGCCCGGGTGCGGCGATCGGGCGCCGGGCGAGCTCCGCCTCGAGCTCGCGGATCCGTCGCTCCAGGCGCTCGATCTCGCCCTGCATCTGGATGATCCGCTTCACGCCCGCGAGGTTCACGCCCTCCTGCGTGAGCGACTGGATCATCCGCAGCCGCTCGATGTCCCGGGCCGAGTACCGCCGCGTGTTCCCGGAGGTCCGCCTAGGCCGCAGCAGGCCCTTGCGCTCGTAGATGCGCAGGGTCTGCGGGTGGACACCGGCGAGCTCGGCGGCCACGCTGATGATGTAGACGGCGCGGTCGTCGAGGGGCACCTCGCCTCCGCGCCGATCCGGCTCCCGCCTCACCTCGACCTCCTCACGCGCTCACCCCGAGCCGCCGCCTGGGCGACTCGGTCTCGACCTCGCGGAGCTGCTCGAGCAGCTCCCGCTCCTTCCGCGACAGCCGGGCGGGGACCTCCACGTTCACCATCACGTACAGGTCGCCCTGCCCGCCGCGGCGGGGCGCGCCCTTGCCGCGCAGGCGGAAGGTCTTGCCCGAGGGCGTGCCCGGCGGCACCCGCATCGTGACCGGCCCGTCCAGGGTCGGCACCTGGATGTCCGCCCCCAGCGCGGCCTCGGTGTAGGTGATGGGCACGACCACCTCGAGGTCGTCGCCGCGGCGCCGGAAGAACGCGTGGGGCCGCACGTGCACGCGCACGTACAGGTCCCCCGGCGGCGCCCCCGGTGCCCCCGGCTCCCCGTGACCGCGCAGCCGGATCCGCGCCCCGTCCCGCACGCCCGGGGGGATCCGGACCTGGAAGGTCCGCGTGCGCCGCTCCGAGCCCGTCCCCCGGCAGGTGGGGCAGACCCGCTCCACCACGCGACCGGACCCGTGGCACCGGGGGCAGGTCTGCTCGATCTGGAACAGGCCCTGGTTCACGGCGATCTCCCCCGCGCCGCGGCACTGGGGGCAGACCACCGGGCTCGAGCCCGGGGCGGCGCCGCTGCCTCCGCACGCCGAGCACGGCGCCGGCCCCTGGATCCGCACCGGCACGGTCGTGCCGCGCATCGCGTCCTCGAAGGCGATCGTCACCTCGGCCTCGAGGTCGGCCCCGCGCGCCGCGCGCGGGCGTCCCCGACGACCCCCGAAGAGCCCGCCGAACAGGTCGCCGAGGTCGCCGAGGTCGAAGCCCAGGTCCTCGAAGCGGACCCGGCCCCCGCCCGGCCATCCTGCCCCGGGGCCCGGACCGGCGCCGAACCCGGAGGCGACCATCTCGCGCACCTGGTCGTACTGCTTGCGCTTGTGCTCGTCGCCGATGACGTCGTAGGCGGCCGAGATCTCCTTGAACCGCTCCTCGGCCTCCTTGTTCCCCGGGTTCGCGTCCGGGTGGTAGCGCTGCGCGAGCTTCCGATAGGCCTTCTTGATCTCCTCCTGGGTGGCGTTCTTCGGCACCCCGAGGATCTGGTAGTAGTCCTTCTCGAACCACTCGCGCTTGACGTCGCCGTTCACGGGCCCTCCCTCGGGACCGCCCTCAGGACCGCTCGACGCGGACGCTGGCCGGCCGGATCACCGTGCCCTTCAGCCGATAGCCCTGACGGAAGACCTCGGCGACGCGGAGCTCTCCGTCGCCCTCGCCGCTCTGCATGAGCGCCTCGTGCTCGGCGGGGTCGAAGGGCTTGCCGAGGGCCTCGATCCGCTCCAGCCCCTCCGCCCGCAGCGCGTCCACGAGCTTCGCGTAGACCATCTCCACGCCCTTGCGGAACCGCTCGGGGTCGGGGGCCTCCTCGGCCGCGAGCGCGAGCTCGAAGTCGTCGAGCACCTCGAGCAGACGCAGCACGAGCGGCTGCGCGGCCATCTCGACGGCCCGCGTCTGCTCCTTCAGCACCCGCTTGCGATAGTTCTCGAACTCGGCCTGCAGGCGCTGCAGGTGGTCGCGGTACTCCTCCACCTGCCTGCGCGCCTGCGCGAGCTCCTCCTCGAGGTCGGCCGGCGTCTCGGCCGGGAGCTCCGGGCGGGTCTCCTCGGAGGAGGGCGCGCCCCCCTCCGAGGAGACGTCCTTCACCCGCCGCCGGTCGACCACGCGGACCTTCGGTCGCTCCTCCCTGGTGTCCTCGTGCTCGCTCATGGCCTCACGACGCCTTGACCTTGATCTTCTTCGGCTTGGCCCGCTCGGTCTTGGCCACCTCCACGGTGAGCACGCCCTTGTCGAAGCGGGCCTCGACCTTGTCGGTGTCCACGGTCGGCGGCAGCGTGATCGCCCGGCTGAACGCGCCGTAGCGGCGCTCGATCCGGTGGTAGTCCTCCTCCCGCACCTCCGAGGAGAACTCGCGCTTGCCGCTGATCGTCAGGGTCCCGTCCTCCACCGCGACCTCGACGTCCTCGGGGTCGATGCCGGGGAGCTCGACCTTGGCGACGAACTTGTCGTCGGTCTCGTAGACGTCCATGGCGGGCATCCATGTGCCGGCGGCGGTCGGCCGCAGCGGCTCGAGGCTGCCGAAGGTCCGGTTGAAGAGCCGGTTCAGCTCGTCCTGGATCGTCACCAGGTCACGGAACGGGTCCCAGCGCACGATGTCCCTCACCGCTGCTCACCTCCTTCGTCCACGATCTCGCCCTCCACGACCTCGCCCTCGCCGGAGGTCGAGGTCGTGGCCCCCCCGCCGCCCGCGGCCGCGGCCTGCTGGGCGGCCTGGGACTGCACCTGCTGGTACATCGCCTGACCCACGGCCTGGAACCGGCGCATCAGGGCGTCGGTCCCGGCCTTGATCTTCTCGACGTCCTCGCCCTTGAGGGCCTCCTTGAGCTCGTCGGAGAGCTTCTTCAGCTCCTCCCGGTCGGTCGGCGGGACCTTGTCGCCCCACTCCTGCAGGGAGCGATCCACCTGGTAGGTCAGCTGGTCGGCGGTGTTGCGCGCCTCCGCGGCCTCGCGCCGGCGGCGGTCCTCCGCCGCGAAGCGCTCGGCGTCCTTGATCATCCGGTCGATCTCCTCCTTGGAGAGCGCCGTCCCGCCGGTGATCGTCATCTGTTGCTCCTTGCCGGTGGCGAGGTCCTTCGCCGAGACGTTCACGATGCCGTTCGCGTCGATGTCGAAGGTGACCTCGATCTGCGGCACGCCCCGCGGCGCCGGCGGGATCCCCATGAGGTGGAACTTCCCGAGCGAGCGCACGCCGGGCGAGTAGACGGTCTCGGCCTCGCCCTGGACGACGTGGATCTCCACCGTGGTCTGGTTGTCCTCGGCGGTCGTGAAGATCTCCGACTTGCGGGTCGGGATCGTCGTGTTGCGCTCGATGAGCTTCGTGAAGATCCCGCCCTTGGTCTCCACGCCGAGGGACAGCGGCGTCACGTCCAGGAGCAGGATGTCCTTGACGTCACCCTTCAGGACCCCGGCCTGGATGCACGCGCCCACGGCCACGACCTCGTCGGGGTTCACGCCCTTGTGCGGCTCCTTCCCGCCGGTGAGCCGCCGCACGAGGTCCTGGATCATCGGCATCCGCGTGGCGCCTCCGACAAGGATCACGTGGTCGATCTGGGACACGTCCTTGCCCCAGTCCTTCACGGCCTGCTCGAAGGGGCCCACGCAGCGCTCCACGAGGTCCTCGGTCATCCGCTCGAACTCGGCCCGGGTGAGCTTCATCTCGAGGTGGAGCGGACCCTCCGGGGTGGCCGTGATGAAGGGCAGGTTGATCTGGGCCTCGGTCACCTGGGAGAGCTCGATCTTGGCCTTCTCGGCCGCCTCCTTCAGGCGCTGGAGCGCCATCCGGTCCTTGGACAGGTCCACGCCGTGGGCGTCCTTGAAGCTCTTGACCATCCAGTCGATGATCCGCTGGTCCCAGTCGTCCCCGCCGAGGTGCGTGTCCCCGTGGGTCGCCTTGACCTCGAAGACGCCCTCACCGATCTCGAGCAGCGAGACGTCGAACGTGCCGCCCCCGAGGTCGAACACGAGGATGGTCTGGTCGTGCTGCTTGTCCAGGCCGTAGGCGAGGGCCGCCGCCGTCGGCTCGTTGATGATGCGCAGCACCTCGAGGCCCGCGATCTGCCCGGCCTCCTTCGTCGCCTGGCGCTGCGCGTCGTCGAAGTACGCGGGGACGGTGATGACGGCCTGCGTGACGGAGTCACCGAGGTAGGCCTCCGCGTCCCGCTTCAGCTTCATGAGGATCTGGGCCGAGATCTCCTGCGGCGTCCACCGCTTGCCGTCGATCTCGAGCGTCCAGTCCTTCGACCCCATGTGCCGCTTGATCGACCGGACCGTCCGCTCGGGGTTCGTGATGGCCTGTCGCTTGGCGACCTCGCCCACGAGGATCTCGCCGTTCTTCGCGAACCCCACGACGGAGGGAGTCACCCGGGACCCCTCCGCGTTCGGGATGACCACCGGTTCCCCGGCCTCGAGGACGGCCACGACCGAGTTCGTCGTGCCGAGGTCGATCCCCACTGCTCGAGCCATGCGCTGCCTCCTCAACCTCTCTGAGTCCGCTCGCAGGATAAAACCTAAGCGCGATATTGTCAATCCTGCCCGCGGGTGGCCACGGCCCGATCTCTCGACGCGCCCGCTCCGCCACGCCGGGCCGGGCCTCCGCTAGACTTCGCGCCATGCTCGCCCGCGCAGCGGTCCTCGGCCTGCTGCTCGCCGTCTCCCTCGGGCTGTTCGCCCGCCGGGCGGCCCTGCTCGTGCGGCTCGTCCGCATGGGGCGGCCGGTGGAGCGCTCCGGGGACCTCGGCAGGCGCCTCCTTCGGGAGGCGAGCCACGTCCTCGGGCAGCGCAAGCTCCTCCAGCGGCCCCTGCCGGGCCTCATGCACGCCCTGATCTTCTGGGGGTTCCTCGTCCTGCTCACGACCATCGCCGAGGCAATGGGCCAGGTCGTGGACCCCCGGTTCGCCCTGCCGGTCATCGGCCGCTCCGGCTGGCTCGGTCTCCTCCAGGACCTCTTCGCCGCCGGGGTCCTCGTCGGCATCGCGATGGCTCTGTGGATCCGGCTCATCCGGCGCCCGGAGCGGTTCGTCGGGAGCCACACGCGCGAGGCCTACCGGATCCTGGGCTGGATCACGTGGATCGTCCTCACGCTGTTCCTCGGGAACGCCGCCCGGATCGCCCAGGGCATCGCCGAGTCCCCCCGGGCCTGGACCCCGATCTCGAGCGCGCTCGCCCGTCCGCTCGAGGGGCTCCCGGCCGGCCAGCTGTTCCTCCTGGAGCAGGCGGCGCTCTGGGTGCACCTCGGCCTGATCCTCTCCTTCCTCGTGTACCTCACCTACTCGAAGCACCTGCACATCGCCACGAGCGCCTTCAACGTGTTCCTGGCCAAGACCGAGCCGAGCGGGGCCCTCACCCCCTTGCCCATCAGCCTGGAGGCGCTCGAGGCCGGCGAGCAGTCCCTCGGGGCGGCCACCATCGCGGACCTCACCCGCAAGGAGATCCTCGACCTGTACACGTGCACCGAGTGCGGCCGCTGCCAGGCGATGTGCCCGGCCTGGAACACGGGCAAGCCCCTCTCCCCCAAGCTGCTGATCATGGACCTGCGCGACCAGCTCCTCGAGGAGGGCCCGAGGATCCTCGCGGCCCGGGAGCGGGGGGAGACCCCGGAGCCCACGCCGCTCGTGCCCGAGGTCGTGGACGAGGAGGTCGTGTGGGCCTGCACGACCTGCGGGGCCTGCGTGCGCGAGTGCCCGGTGGACATCGAGCACATCGACACGATCGTGGACCTGCGGCGGAACCTCGTCATGGCCGAGTCCCGCTTCCCGCTGGAGGCCGGGGCGCTGCTCCGCAACCTGGAGAACGCGAGCAACCCCTGGGGCATGCCCCAGTCCCAGCGCGCCGAGTGGGCCCGGGGGCTCGACGTGCCGGTCCTCGCCGAGGGCGATCCCGCCCCCGAGGTCCTCTACTGGGTGGGCTGCGCGAGCGCCTTCGACGACCGGGCCCGACGCATCGCGCAGGCCTTCGCGCGGCTCCTCACCGCCGCCGGCGTCCGCTTCGCGATCCTCGGCCCCCGCGAGCTGTGCACCGGGGATCCCGCCCGGCGCATGGGCAACGAGTACCTGTTCCAGGAGCTCGCCGAGCGCAACATCGGCACCCTGACCGAGGCGGGGGTCACGACGATCGTCGCGAACTGCCCCCACTGCTTCAACACGCTCCGCAACGAGTACCCGCGCTACGGCGGGCGCTTCGAGGTCCTCCACCACACCGAGCTCCTCTCGCGCCTGCTCCGCGAGGGCAGGCTCCGGCCGAGCGCCGAGCTCAGCACGCTCCTCGCCTACCACGACCCCTGCTACCTGGGCCGCCACAACGGGATCTACGACGAGCCCCGCTCCCTGCTCGCGGCCGTCCCCGGCGTGCGGACGGTGGAGATGCCCCGGCACGGCGCGCGGGGCTTCTGCTGCGGCGCCGGGGGGGCGCGGATGTGGATGGAGGAGCGGATCGGCAAGCGCATCAACGAGGAGCGCGCCGACGAGGCCGCCTCGACGGGGGCCGACACCGTCGGCGTAGCCTGCCCCTACTGCCTCGTCATGCTCGACGACGCGCACCGGGCCCGGCGCGACGACGTCCAGGTCCTCGACGTCGCCCAGGTCCTCGAGCGCGCCCTCGGGCCCGAGCCCACCCCCGCCGACTGAGGTCCCGGGCCGCGACCTTCGGCCGACCGCCCTCCTCGTCCATCGTTCAAGCCCCCCAGGGAACCGTCCGAAAGGAAGAACTAGACCGAACGGTCACCGCACCGACCATCGGCCGAGCGCGGGGGCGGACCGGAGCGGGTCCGACGGACACGGGAGGACGGACGGGTGAGGACGAGGATGGCGACGCTCGAGCCCTCCCCGGCGCGGGAGGCGCCGGATCCCATCGCGCGCGAGCGCGAGCGGCTCGCCTTCGCGATCCACGACGGGCTCACCCAGGTCGTGACGGCCTCCGTGCTCGAGCTCGAGTACCTCGCCCGCCGGGCCTCGGTCGGTCCCGAGGAGGCCGCCGAGGCGCTCCGCCGCGGGGCCGCGGAGCTCCGACGGGCCCTGGATGAGATCCGGGGGGTCCTGGCGCGGCTGTCCCCGGACCACCCCCGGCAGGAGCTCGAGGAGCTCGTCCGCGAGCTCGGCGAGCGATGGCGGCTGCCCGCCGAGTGGTCCGTCGAGGGCGACCTCCGGCGCTCTCCGCCCGAGGTCCTCGAGGTCGCGGCGGCGGTGATCCGCGAGGGGGTGGCGAACGCGGCCAAGCACGCGCAGGCCGAGCGCGTCCGGGTGCGCGTCGTGGCGCGGGAGGGCCTGGAGGTCCGCGTCGAGGACGACGGCCGGGGGTTCGACCCGCGGTCGGTCGCGGCCTCCGAGGGGCACCTCGGGCTCGCTATGCTCCGTCGGCGGGTGGAGGACGCGGGCGGCGCGCTCCGGATCGAGTCCTGCCCCGCGGGCTCGCGGCTGATCGCCACCCTGCCGGGACCGGGATGGAGGGCCGAGCCGTGAAGATCCTCATCGTCGACGACCACGCGCTGGTCCGACGCGGGATGGGGCTCGTGGTCCGCGAGCGCTTCCCCGACGCCGAGGTGGCGGAGGCCGGGAGCGCCGCGGAGGCCCTGGAGGCCATGGCGACGGGGGACGTCGACGTGGCCCTCGTGGACGTGCGGATGCCGGACGCGGACGGGCTCTCGCTCCTGCACGACCTGCGGCAACGCTGGCCCGAGGTGCCCGTGATCATGCTGAGCTCCTTCGATCACGCCCACTACGTGCGCCGGGCCCTCGCCGAGGGGGCGGCCGGCTACATGCTGAAGGACGCGACCCCCGAGGACCTGGAGCAGGCCATCAAGGTCGCGATGTCCGGCGGCGGGAACGTGCTCTCGCCCCGGGTGATCCAGAACCTCTTCGAGACCGCCGAGGACCCCGCCTCCGAGGACGGCGCGACCGGGGCCGCGCCCAGGCCCCACGGGACCCTCACGCAGCGCGAGACCGACATCCTCGCGCTGCTCGTGGAAGGGCGGAGCAACCGGGACATCTCCCGGGCGCTGTTCCTGTCGGAGAAGACGGTGAAGGCGCACCTCGCCGCGATCTTCCGCAAGCTCGGCGTGACGAACCGGACCCAGGCGGCGATGGCGGCCGTGGCGATGGGCATCCGGCCGCGCGCCGGGGAGGCCGACCCGCGGGCCGGGGGCGGCCTCGGCTGAGACGGGCGAGATGGACGGGCCCCGCACCGAGCCCGAGGCCTACGAGGACCACTGGTACCGGAGCATGAAGGCGCTCACCGAGCGCCTCGCCGAGGGCGAGCCGGGGGGCGCCGACGGATCCCCCCTGCCGGAGGCGGCGGTCGCCGAGGCCGACGTGCTCACCCGGGCGGCCCACCTGCTCGAGCGCCTCCGCGCGATGCCCACGCCCGAGCCCTGAGCCCCGGCCGGGACCCCCGGGCCGCGGGTCAGCGGCGGTACTCCTCGAAGAACCGGCTCGGCGTCGGCCCGCGCTGCCCCTGGTACTTGCTCCGGACCCCGGCCGAGCCGTAGGGGGCCGCCGCCGGCGTCGTCAGCCGGAAGAAGGAGATCTGCCCGATCTTCATCCCCGGGTAGATCGTGATCGGCAGGTTCGCCACGTTGGAGAGCTCGAGCGTGAGGTAGCCGTCCCAGCCGGGGTCCACGTAGCCCGCGGTGGAGTGGATCAGGAGCCCGAGGCGGCCCAGGGAGGACTTCCCCTCCAGGCGGGCGACGAGGTCGTCGGGCAGGGCCACCCGCTCCAGGGTGGCGCCGAGCACGAACTCGCCGGGGTGCAGGATGAAGGGCTCGTCCGGCCCGACCTCGACGAGCTCGGTGAGCTCGGGCATCTCCTGCCGCACGTCGATGTACGGGTAGCGGGAGTTCGCGAAGACCCGGAAGCGCGAGTCCACGTGCAGGTCCACCGAGCTCGGCTGGACGCAGGTCGGGTCGAAGGGGTCGATGACGATGCGCCCGGCGGCGATCTCCTCGCGGATCGAGACGTCGGAGAGGATCATCGCGGTGCGATGCTACGCGGCCCGGGACGCCTCGACCCACCGCTCGAGGGTCCCGAGGGCCGCTCCGGAGTCGATGGAGCGCGCGGCGAGCTCCAGGCCCTCGGCGAGGGAGGGCGCGGCGCCGGCCACCTCGAGCGCGGCGGCCGCGTTCAGCAGGACCACGTCGCGGCGGGGACCGGTCTCCCCCTCCAGGATGCCCCGGGCGATCCGGGCGCCCTCGGCCGCGTCGCCACCCCGCAGGTCCCCCAGGCTCGCCCGGGGGAGCCCCAGCTCGCTCGGGTCGAGCCGGGCCTCCACCACCCGACCATCGCGGACCTCGAGGACGTCGGAGGCCCCCGTCGTCGTGAGCTCGTCGAGCCCGTCATCGCCGCGGAAGAGCTTGGCCCGGACGCCGCGACGGGCGAGCACCTCCGCCATGAGCGGCAGCATCCGGGCGTCGGAGACCCCGACCGCCTGGGCGGCCGGGCGCGCCGGGTTGCACAGGGGGCCGAGGAAGTTGAAGACCGTGGGGACGCGGAGCTCGCGCCGGACGGGCGCGGCGTGGGCCATCGAGGGGTGGAAGGTGGGCGCGAACAGGAAGGCGATGCCGACCTCGGCGAGGCACCGCTCGACGCCGGCGGGCCCGAGGTCGATGCGGACCCCGAGGGCCTCGAGCACGTCCGCGGAGCCGCAGCGGGAGCTCGCGGCCCGGTTCCCGTGCTTGGCCACCCGCACCCCCGCGCCCGCGGCCACGATCGCCGCCACCGTGGAGATGTTGAAGGTCCCGCTGCGGTCCCCGCCGGTGCCGACCACGTCCACCACGGGGCCAGGGGGCGTGACGGGCATCGCGAGCTCGAGCATCGTGCGGACGAGCCCCTCCATCTCGTCGGCCGTCTCCCCCTTCGTGCGCAGGGCCATGAGGAACCCGGCGATCTGCACCGGGGTGGCCTCCCCCGCCATGATCGAGCGCATCGCCGCCGCGGCCTCCTCCGCCGTGAGCGATCCCCCCGCGGACAGGCGCGCGAGCACGTGGGGCCACAGGTCCTGGTCCATAGGACGGGCAGGCTAGCACGGCGCGGCGGACCGTGGCGGCGGGCGGCGGTCGGGCCGGAGGGACCGAGCGCGGCGCATCGCACGGGCGCAGGACCGCACGGGGGGGCGCTCGGCTCGCTACACTTGGTGCCGATCGCGGGCGTGGTTCAATGGCAGAACGCGAGCTTCCCAAGCTCGAAACGGGGGTTCGATTCCCCTCGCCCGCTCGAGGGGGCGGCGCGCCGGGCGCCGCCCCTCAGCGTTCCCCACGGATCCGCCGACGGCCGAGGAGCCGATCCCCCGTCGGGCAGAGGTCCGCGAGGGGACAGGCCTCGCACCTCGGCTCCCGGGCGCGGCAGATCTCGCGCCCGAGCCGGATCAGCCCCACGTGGAGCGGCGTCCGTAGCTCGGCCGGGACGAGCTCGTGGAGGAGGTCGTGGGCCCGCTCGGCCGAGGCGCGCGGCGGCACGAGCCCGAGGCGCCGGCTCACCCGGTGGACGTGGGTATCCACCGGGATCGCGTCGCGCCCCAGGGCGAAGGCCATCACCACGGCCGCCGTCTTCGGCCCCACCCCCGGGAGGCCGGTGAGGTAGGCCGCGACCGCCTCGTCGGTCATGCGCCGCAGCCGGCGCAGGTCGAGTCGCCCCTCCCGCTCGGCGATCTCGCGCAGGATCGCGCGGATCCGCGCCGCCTTCGTGTTCGCCAACCCGCCCGAGCGGATCACCCCCGCGAGCTCCGTCTCGGGCGCCGCCAGCACCCGCTCCCAGCTCGGGTAGGCGCGCCGCAGGGCCTCGAAGGCGCGCTCGGCGTTCGCGTCGCTCGTGTGCTGGGAGAGCACCGTGAGGACCAGCTCCTCCAGGGGGTCCGTCGCCCGCGGCGGCTCGAGCGCCCCGAACCGGCGCTCGAGCCGCCGCACGATCGCGCGGAGCCGACGGCGATCGGGCGGGGCGCTCACGCGGCGGACGGGGCGTAGTTGCGGAACTGGGTGAGGTGCGGCAGGAACGTGAGGGGCACGGTGTCCGTCGGGCCGTTCCGGTGCTTGGCCACGATGAGCTCCGCGAGCCCCTTCTTCTCGGCCACGCTGTCGTCGCGGTGGATGAACATCACGACGTCCGCGTCCTGCTCGATCGCCCCCGACTCGCGCAGGTCCGAGAGCTGGGGTCGCTTGTCCTGGCGTCGCTCGGGGTCCCGGTTCAGCTGGGAGACCGCGATGACGGGGATGTGGAGCTCCTTGGCGAGCAGCTTCAGGCTGCGGCTGATCTCCGCGATCTCCTGCTGGCGGTTCTCCACCCGGCGGTGGTGGGACATGAGCTGGAGGTAGTCCACGATGATGAGCCCGAGGCCGTCCCGCCTCGTGGCCAGACGCCGAGCCTTGGCCCGGATGTCCACGATCGTCACGTTGCCCGAGTCCACGATGGAGAGCGGCGCGTCGTGCAGGACCTCGGCGGCCTGCGCGATCGCCGCCCAGTGCTCGGCCCCCACGCGCTTGTTCCGGATAGCGTCCCAGGGCACCCGCGCCTCCGCGCAGAGCAGGCGCATCCCGATCTCCCAGCGGGACATCTCGAGCGAGAACATCGCGACGGGCACCTTCGAGTCCACCGCCACGTTGCGCGCGACGTTCGTCACGAACGAGGACTTGCCGACGCCCGGACGGGCCGCGACCACGATGAGGTTGCCCGCCTGCAGACCCGAGAGCAGCGCGTCCAGGTCCCGGAACCCCGTCGGCAGCCCGGCGAAGGCGGACTCGCGGTTCTGGATGTGCTCCAGGTCCATGATGGCCTGGTCCACGAGCTCGCGCAGCGTGGCGACCTGGTCCTTCTCGTCCCGGCGCGCGACCTCGTAGATGCGCTGCTCGGCCTCGTCGGCCACCCGCTCGGGATCCTCGGGGACCGAGTAGCCCATCTCCATGATGTCCGCCGCCGCCGCGATGAGGCGTCGCAGCAGCGCGTGCTGGGAGACGATCCGGGCGTAGCTCGCCGCCGCGGCGGGCGTCGGGACCTGCTCGACGAGCTCGTGGATGTACAGGTGCCCGCCGACCTCCTCGAGGATGCCGCGCCGGCGGAGCTCCTCGACGGCGGTGATCGCGTCCACCGGCTCGCCGCGGGCGTAGATAGAGCGGAGGGTCTCGAAGATCTTCCCGTTGGCGGACCGGTAGAAGTCCTCGGGCCGGAGGATCTCGACGACGTCGGCGATGGCCTCGGGCGAGAGCATCATCGAGCCGAGCACAGACTCCTCGGCCTCGAGGTTGTGGGGCGGCACCCGGTCCGGCGTCAACCGCCGGACGCCCTCAGCCGCGCGCGCCACGCCTCCCCCCTCCGCTCATCCCCGGCCGCCGAAACCTAGCCCGCGCGAGCGGCGGACGCCATCGGAGAACGCGGTGGATTTCCCCCGGCCCAGGTCGCGCCCCGAGATTCCTTGTCACACCGCATGTGACCTGCGCTTTCCCCATGTGGACAACCATGTGGAAACATGTGTACCACGCGGGGATGACACGCGTGTGATCCGCGCCGGTCGCCCGCTCGGTCGGGGGACGGATCCGGACCGCCTCAGGCCTGCGCGGGCTCGACCTGGACGGTGAGGACCGGGTCCACGCCCGGGAAGAGGTGCACGCGGACCTCGTGGACCCCGACCGAGCGGATCGGCTCGGGCAGGTGCACGTCGTGGCGGTCCACCTCGACGCCGGTCTGCTCGAGGATCGCCGCCGCGACGTCGGCGGCGGTGACGCTCCCGAAGAGCTTCCCCTCCTCGCCCACGCGGGCGCCCACGCTGATCGGCGTCGCCGCGAGGCGGGCCGCGACCTGCTCGGCCTCCGCCCTCGCCTTCTGCACCCGGGCGGCGTGGGCGCGCTTGAGGCTCTCCACGTGCCGGACGCCCCCCTTCGTCGCCTTCACGGCGAGCCCCCGGGGCAGCAGGTAGTTGCGCGCGTACCCGTCGGCGACCTCGACGATGTCGCCGGGGTCCCCGAGCTTGTCGACCGTTCGCTGGAGGATGACCTTCATCGGGTCGTGTAGGGTAGCAGCGCCATCTCGCGAGCGTTCTTGATCGCCGCCGCGACGTCGCGCTGATGCTGGGCGCAGTTCCCCGTGACCCGACGGGCCCGGATCTTCCCGCGCTCTGAGAGGAACTTGCGGAGCGTCGCCACGTCCTTGTAGTCGACGTAGTCGACCTTCTCCTTGCAGAAGAAGCAGACCTTCTTCTTGGCCTTCTTCTGCCAGCCCTTCTCGTCCTTGTCCTTGGCTCGCTTCTTCGCCTTAGTCGGCATCCAGCGGTGTCTCCTCGTCTCCCATCGGAGCGCCAACCGCGGCGGGGGCCGACCACTCGCTCGAGCGGGCCTGGCGCTCGACCTTCGCGGTGGCCCACCGCAGGCTGGGTCCCACCTCGTCGGCCTCGATCTCGACGACCGTCCGCTTCTCCCCCTCCTGGGTCTCCCAGGAGCGCATCTGGAGCCGCCCCGCGACGATGACCCGCGTCCCCCGCGTGAGGGACTCGGCGATGTTCTCCGCGAGGCTCCGCCACGCGTTCACCGTGAAGTACGAGGTGTCCCCGTCCTTCCAGGTGCCGGCCTCGTCCCGGTAGCGCCGGTTCACGGCGACGCGGAACTTCACCACGGCCGCACCGTTCGGCGTGTACCGGAGCTCCGGGTCGTCCGTCAGGTTGCCGACGATGATGATCTGGTTGTCGCTCGCCACGTCCATCACCTTCCGTCCACGTGCCGCTCCCCCGACGGTGGCGACCATCCGGGGAGGGGGAAGGTCCCTAGGCCGCCGCCCCCTTCACGACGACCTTGTGCCGCAGCACCTCGTCCGCGAGGTGCAGGGTGCGCTCGAGCTCCGCGATCGCCGAGGGCTGCGCGGTGAACTCGACCACCACGTAGTAGCCCTCCTGCTGCTTGGCGATCGGGTAGGCGAACCGCCTGCGCCCCCACCGGTCGGCGCCCTCCACGCTCCCGCCGCCCTCGGCGACGATCCTCGTGATGCGCTCGACCGCCTGCCCGACGACCGACTCGTCGGCCTCGGCGGGCAGGATGAGCATGACCTCGTACCGCCTCAGTTCCCCACCTCCTTCGGTCTGGACGGCCCCCCTCGAGGGGGAGCAGGATGCTGGGTAGGCGTCCAGAGTCTACCGGCTGTCGCACGCGGCGACCCTAGCACCCCCCACCGACACGGGCGGGGTAGACTCGCTGGACCGGCCGTGCACTCGGAAGGAGGCGCGAGCGATGATCACGGTCCTCGACGTCCGCGGGCTCAAGGGCGCGCGCTTCGCCATGCTCACCGCGTACGACTACCCCACCGCCCGGGCGCTGGACGAGGCGGGCATCCCCATCCTGCTCGTCGGCGACTCCCTGGCGCCGAACGTCCTGGGCTACGAGAGCACCCTGCCCGTCACGATGGAGGAGATGCTCCACCACACCCGGGCCGTGGCCCGAGGAGCCCGCAACGCCATGGTGGTGGCGGACATGCCCTTCCTCTCCTACCAGGTCTCGGTGGAGGAGGGGATCCGCAACGCCGGGCGCTTCCTCAAGGAGGGGGGCGCCCACGCCGTGAAGATCGAGGGCCCCCAGCTCGAGCTCATCGGGCGCCTCGTCGAGCTCGGGATCCCGGTCATGGGCCACGTCGGCCTCACCCCGCAGTCCGTCCACGGCCTCGGCGGCTACCGCGTACAGGGTCGGGGCGAGGAGGCCGCCCGCCGGGTCCTCGACCAGGCCCTGGCGGTCGAGAAGGCGGGCGCGTTCTCGATCGTGCTCGAGGCGCTCCCCGCCGAGCTCGCCCGGGAGATCACCGCCCGCGTCCAGGTGCCGACGATCGGCATCGGCGCCGGCCCCCACTGCGACGGCCAGGTCCTCGTGCTCACCGACCTCCTCGGGCTCTCCGAGCGGATCCCGAAGCTCGCCAAGGCCTACGCCGACCTGCGGCGGGTCATCGCGGAGGCCGCCCGGGCCTTCGCCGAGGAGGTCGCCGCCGGCGCCTTCCCCGACGAGGCCCACACGTACCGCTGAGCGAGCCCGCCCGGGGCGCGTCCGGGGCTCAACCGGGACGCCCACGTGCCGATGGTTCCTAGGACGGCAAGGACCGCGGTCGCACCGGCCCGACCGGTGCCCGCGAACCCCCGCGGGCGGCCGGAGCGCCTCCCGCCGGGAAGGTGATGACGGGGCCGCCTCCCCCTCGGCGGCCCCGCTTCACGTCCGGGACGGCCGACCGGTGCGAGAATCCGCCCGGTGAGCGAGCGCGCGCGAGCGAGGATCGGGCTCGGGACCGTCCTCGCCTGCCTGGGGCTCACGCTCGGGCTCGGCCTCGCGATCAAGGCCCCGTGCGCGAGCGGGGACTGGTCGGACGGACGACAGTACCGGAGGCTCTGCTACACGGACATCGTGCCCTTGCTCGGCACCGAGCAGCTCACGGGGGACCGCCTCCCGTACCTCGACCCCTGCGCCCCCACCGAGGCCAACTGCGACGAGTACCCGGTGCTCTCGATGTACGCGATGCGCCTGGCCGCGTGGGTCTCGCAGGACGTGGCGGGGTTCTTCGCCGCGAACGCGGTCCTGCTCGCCCTCGCCGCCTTCGCCACGGCCCTCGCCCTCTACCTGCTCGTCGGCGCCCGCGCCCTCTACGTGGCCCTCGCCCCGACCCTCGCCATCTACGCCTTCATGAACTGGGACCTGATCGCCGTGGCCCTGGCCACGGCGGCCATCCTCGCCTTCGCCCGCAGGCGGGACGTGCCGGCGGGGATCCTCCTCGGCCTCGGGGCCGCCGCGAAGGCCTACCCCGCGCTCCTCGTCGCCCCCCTCGTCGCCGAGCGGGTGCGCCAGCGCGACCCCGACGGCGGGATCCACCTCGCCTGGGCGGCCGCCGGGACGTGGATCGCCGTGAACGCGCCCTTCGCCCTGGCCGCGCCGGCCTCCTGGTGGGAGTTCTTCCGCTTCAACGCGGCGCGCCCCGCGGACTGGGACAGCCTGTGGTTCATCGCCTGCCACGGGCTCACCGGCCAGCCCTACTGCGGCGCCACCCGCCTCATCAACCTCGGCTCGCTCCTCTGCTTCCTCGGCTCGGCCGCGCTCGTGTGGTGGGCGAAGCGGCGGCGCGAGCCCGACTTCTCGCGTCTCGCCCTCGGCCTGCCGATCCTCGTCCTGTTCCTCCTCACGAACAAGGTCTACTCGCCCCAGTACGGGCTGTGGCTGCTGCCCTGGTTCGCCCTCGCGCTGCCCTCGCCGCCCCTGTTCGTCGCCTTCTCCCTCGCGGATGCGGCCGTGTTCGTGACGCGCTTCTCCTGGTTCGCCGAGCTCGAGGGGCTCGGCGGCGCGCCGCTCGGCGCGTTCGAGGCCGCGGTCCTCGCGCGGGCGGCGGTCCTCGTCCTCTGCGTCCTCGCCTGGATCCGGCGATCCCAGCCCGGGCTGCCCTGGGACCCGGGCCGGGCGCCGAGCCCGTCGGCGGAGGCGGCGCCGACGTGAGCCCGGCGAGGCCCGCCCCCGCGCGGCTCCGGGAGGCCCTGCGCGCATGCCTCCCGACGTTCCTCGGGGTCCGGCTCGGCCTGCTCGCGCTGGGGCTCCTGTCGATGGGGCTCATCCCGCCCATCGAGCCGGTCTCCGTGCCCGGCTGGCCGGCGCCGCCGGTCCCGGACCCCGGGTGGCACGCGGCTTTCACCGCGTGGGAGCGCTTCGACGCGCTCTGGTTCCTGCGCATCGCCGAGCACGGCTACGCGGTCGCCGACGGCAGCGCCGCCTTCTTCCCCCTGTACCCGATGACCATCCGCATCGTCTCGGCCCTCCTCGGCGACCACCCCCTCCTCGCCGCGCTGCTCGTGTCGAACCTGGCCTTCCTCGGGGCCCTCCTCGTCGTGTACGACCTCTCGCGATCCGAGCGCTCGGAGGCCGTGGCCCGCACCACGGTCGTGCTCCTCGCCACCTTCCCCACGGCCTTCTTCTTCCTCGCCCCCTACAGCGAGGCCCCGTTCCTGTTGCTCGCCGCCCTCGCGCTGTGGGGCGCCCGGCGCGGGCGATGGGTCCTCGCGGGGGCCGCGGGCTTCGGCGCCGCCCTGACCCGGAACGTGGGGGTGGTGGTGGCGGCCGCCCTCGCGGCCGAGGCCCTCCAGCGGCGCCGCGAGGGCGAGCGCGTCCTCGGTCGGGGCCTGCTCGCGGCCGGCGCCGCGGCGAGCGGGGCCCTCGCCTACCTCCTGACCTGGCAGGTGCGCGCCGGCGACCTCCTCGCGCCCCTCCACCAGCAGGCCACGTGGCAGCGCCGGCCCGCCCTCCCCTGGTGGACGCTGCTCGAGGGCACCCGGCTCGCCCTCCGCTATCCGGGGGCGACGAACGGGCCGTACTGGCTGATCGATTGGCTCATCGTGGTCCCCTTCCTCGCGGTCTCGGTCCTCGCCGTGGCCCGGTCGCGGTGGGCCTTCTCCGTCTACCTGTGGGGAGGGCTGCTGATCCCCCTCTGCCTGGTCTTCCCGGAACGCCCGCTCATGTCCATGCCCCGCTTCGTCCTGCCCCTGTTCCCCGGCCTGTGGGGCGCGGCCGAGCTCCTAGAGCGATGGCGCGTCCCCCGCTGGGCGGCGGGCGCGGTGGGCGCGGCGGGCCTCGGCCTGCTCGTGCCCCTGTTCGTCAACTGGTATTACATCTTCTGAGGCGTCCCCGCCGACGTATAGGATGGTCCCCGCGCGCTGCGGCGCGGGCCGGAGGCGAGGCCGAGGAGGCGGAGGAGGAAGGACGCGTGACGATCCGGGTGGCCATCGCGGACGACCACTCGCTGGTGCGGCAGGGGCTCCGGCGGTACCTCGACATGGCCGAGGGCATCGAGGTCGTCGGCGAGGCCGCCAACGGCAAGGAGTTGCTCGAGCTCATCGAGCGGGAGCAACCGGACATCGCCCTCGTCGACATCCGGATGCCCGAGATGGACGGCCTGGAGGCCGCTCGCCAGATCCGGGAGCGGTTCCCGGATGTCGGGGTGATCATGCTGACCGCCTACGACGACCGGCAGTTCGTCGTGGAGGCCGTCCGCTCCGGCGCCCGGGGGTACGTCCTGAAGGCTCGCGACGCCGAACACCTCATCCAGACCGTGCGCCTCGTCGCCGGCGGCAACATGGTGATCGACCCGCAGCTCGTCGTGGCCCTCGCCGAGGAGCTCAGCCAGGCCAAGGAGCGCGATCGCAAGGCCGAGACCCTCACCGCCCGGGAGATCGAGGTGCTCCAGCTCCTCGCCTTCGGCCACACGAACCGGGACATCGCCGAGCGCCTGTACATCTCGCCCGACACGGTGAAGACCCACCTCGAGCACATCTTCGAGAAGCTCGGTGCCTCGGACCGCACGGCCGCCGTGGCCGAGGCCCTCCGCCGACGCCTGATCGAGTAGCCGGCATCCACCGTCCGGCCTACGACGCCGCCCCCGAACGGCCCCCGGTCGGGTGATGGAGCCACGCCGCCTCCTCCGGCATCATGGAAGCTCGATGACGCCCTCGTCCGAACGCCCGGGGGTCGCCTGGCCGGCCCTCCTCGTCCTCGCCCTCGGGGGCGTCGCGGCCGTGTACGTCCTCGCGCCCGACCTCCTCCGCGAGGTCCGGGGGCTCGCCTCGGCGATCCTCGCCGGGGCGGCCCTCCTCGCATCCCTCGGGACCCTCGCGTCGGCGCGTCGGCCCAGGGGGTGGCGGTCGGCCCGCGCCTTCGCCCTCGCCCTCTTCGCCCTCGCCGTCGTGGGCGCCCTGTTCGCGCAGCGCGAGGTGGGCGGCGTCGCCACCCGCTCCCCCTACGACGCGGCCTTCCTCGTGACGGCGCTGCTGTTCCTCGTGCCGGCCGCGATCGAGTACCGCGAGCACCTCGCTCCTCCGGACCGGCGCGAGCTCGTCGCCGACGCGGCGCTCATCGCCGCGGCCCTCGGCTCCGGGCTCTACCTGTACCTGCGCGACCCCGGGGCCGATCCGACCCAGGCCGTCTCGAGCGCGGTCGCCGCGATCGTCGTCGCGAGCACCCTCGCCGCCTACACCGCGCTCGCCCTGTGGCTCCCCTCCCGCCCCCACCTCGCCCAGGTCCTCGCCGTGGCCGGGCTCGCGCTCGGCACCGTGGCCTTCGCCCAGGACTGGGTGCACGGCGCCTACCGTCCCGGCGAGCCCGCCGCCGCCGTGCCGCTGTCGGTCTCACCACTCCTGCTCGCCTTGTCCGTGACGCTCATCCCCCGCCACCGGCCCGCGGAGCTCGGCATCGCGCCCGCGCGGTACGGCCGCGCCGCGCTCACCTCGCTCTCGGTCGCGATGGCCTGCGGCGCGCTCGCCCTCGTCGCCTGGGCGCAGACCGCCGAGGAGCTCGACGCCACGCACGGGCGGGCGCTCATCGGGCTCCTCGCCGTGGCGATCGCCCTGCGGATCCTCGTGAACCAGGTCCGGGGGACCCAGGCCGCTCGCGAGGTCCAGGAGGCCCTGGCCCAGAAGGAGGTGGCGCTGCGCGAGACCGACCGCGCCCTGGAGCGCCTCCGTCGCGCCAACGAGACGCTGCGGCAGTCCGAGGAGCGTCTGCGCACGGTCTTCGAGGCCGCCGTGGACGGCATCGTCGAGCTCGACGACGAGGACGTCATCATCCGCGCCAACGAGGCCTTCTGCCGGATGGTGGAGCTGCCCCAGGCCACGGTGGAGGGCCAGCCCTGGTCGGCGTTGGCGGCGGCGGTCGAGGCCGACGAGTCCTTCGCCACGCTGCCCCGGACGGGGCAGGGCACGCTCCGACGCGAGGGGCAGCCGATCTACCTCGAGTCCCGGGTCTCGGAGATCCCGGGCGATCCGCCGCGCCGACTGCTCCTCGTCCGCGACGTCACGGCCTCGCGCGTGGCCGACCAGACGATCCGCTCGCTCTTCAAGTTCCTCCAGGACCGGGACGAGGATCGGACCCGGATCATGCGGCGGACGAACGCCGCCATCGAGGCCGAGCGCAACCGCATCGCCCGGGACCTGCACGACGGGCCGGTCCAGGGGGTCTCCGCGGCGTCCCTCTCCCTCGAGGCGGTGCTCCTCATGCTGAAGGCGGGGGACGTCGAGGCGGCCATCGAGATCCTGGCCAAGGTCCGCCGGGAGCTGTCCGAGGAGGCGGACAACCTCCGCCGGCTCATGGCCGGGCTGCGCCCCCCGCTGCTCGAGGAGCGGGGGCTCCTGCCCGCCCTCCGCGAGACCCTCGACAAGTGGGGGCGCGACCACGGCATGCAGACGCGGTTCGTCGCGATGGGCACGGCCGAGATCCCGAGCGACCTGGAGACCCTCGCCTACCGCGTCGTCCAGGAGGCCCTCTCCAACGCGGCCAAGCACGCGCAGGCCTCCGAGGTGACCCTCACGGTGGAGATCGGCGGGGGTCAGCTGCGCGTCGAGGTCCAGGACGACGGCGTCGGCTTCGACGCCTCCAAGGGCCGGGAGTACCTCCAGATGGGCCGGGTGGGCCTGGCCTCGATGCGGGAGCGGGTGGAGCTCGCCAACGGCACCTTCATGGTCCACTCCACCCCCGGCAGGGGCACGACCGTGATGGCGGCCTTCCCCCTGGAGGCCGTCCCCGCCCCCCGGGAGTTCTCGACGAGCGAGGCCTGAGCTGGTCCCAGGACCGTACCAGAGGGCGAAGAGCGAGGCGGTGGAGCCCGTCGCCCGACCGGGCGAACCGGAGCAGCACGACGAGCAGGACCGTCGTGAGGATCAGGTCGTAGAGGGCCACCGGGTGGACCACCGCTCCGATGGGCGGCGCGCCCTGGAGCGGGTGATCGGCGCCGACGTAGCGGAACCCCCAGGGCAGGGAGGTGGGATTGCCGAGGTGATCGGCCACGATGAGGTCGCTCACACGGTCGATGGCGATCCCCAGGGCCAGGCCGGGCGAGGCCATGTCGAGCAGGGGGAGGACCTGGAGCCCCTCCCGGCGGGCCACGATCCCCCCGGTGGCGACGGCCGCGATCAGGCCCCCGAAGAGGCTCATGCCGCCGCGCCAGATGGCCAGGGCCTCCCCGAGCCGTCCAGCTCCCGCCGGTGGCCGAGGATTCAGGCCGCGCGCATCCCGACGAGGCCGCCGGCCAGCGCCCACCCCGGCACCCGCCACAGCGCCTCGTCCGGGATCCCTCGGGGACGCGCGTATCGCTGCATCAGCCGGGCGCCGGCCAGGAAGCCCACCGCGATGAGGACGCCGTGCGGCCCGAGGGTCACGGGTCCCAGGTGGATCGCGGTCACGCCCCTCCAGGACAGCTCGGCCAGCACGGCCGGCTACGGTACGACGGGGATGTGGAGTTCCCGTGCAGACCGCATGGAGGTCCGGTGCTCGGTCCTACGGACCTCCGCCGCCACCGCCCTCCCCACCGCCACCGCCGCCAGGCGGGGTCGCGCTCGGGGTGGGGCTGGGCGAGGGGCTGGGCGAGGGGCTCGGGCTCTCGGTCGGGCTCGGGGTGGGGCTGGGCGAGGGCGAGGGGCTCGGGCTCGGCGAGGGGCTCGGCGAGGGGCTCGGCGAGGGGCTCTCGGTCGGGCTCGGCGGGACGGGCGTGGGGGGGCCGCCCGTGTACCCCTCGAAGGAGGGCTCGTGGAAGTCCAGGACGGGCTCGCCGGCGAGCGCCTCGACCATGAAGTCGTGCCAGATGAGCGCCGGGATCGTGCCCCCGAACACAGCCGGGAAGCCGTGGACGCCTACGAGCGGGATCTGCCCCTGCGGGTACCCCACCCACACGCACGCGGCGAGCTGCGGCGTGTAGCCGCAGAACCACGCGTCCACGTACCCCTGCGTGGTCCCCGTCTTGCCCGCGGCGGGGCGACCGATGTTCGCGCGCGCACCGGTGCCGCTCGTGATCACGCTCCGCAGCGCGTAGGTAGCGAGGTCCGCGTCGTTCGGGCGCAGGACCTGCTCCCCCCGGCGATCGATCCGCCGCAGCACCTGCCCGCTGGGGTCGGTCACCTCGAGGAGCGGGGTCGCCTCGTGCCGCACCCCTCGCGCGGCGAGCGTCGCGTAGGCCCGGGTCATCTCGAGCGGGGTGACCTCCTGCGTGCCGAGGGTGATCGAGCACACCGGGTCCAGGGGCGATTCGATCCCCATCCGGTGGGCCACCTCCACCACCGCCTCGGGCCCGACGACGGTGACGAGCTGCGCGTACACGGTGTTCACCGAGTGCGCCGTCGCCTGCAGGAGCGTGAAGGTGCCGGCCTCCGAGTCGCTCGCGTTGGAGAGCGTCCACGGTCGTCCGTCCGTGTAGCAGCGACGGTCGGGGATCGTGATCGTAGCCGGACCCCGCCACCGGGAGCTCAGGCTGATCCGATCCTCCAGGGCGGCCACGAGGGTGAAGACCTTGAAGGCCGAGCCCGCCTGCCGCCCGGTCCCCCCGTCGCCCGTCGCGAGGTTCACCTTCGAGCGGTTCCAGTTGCGACCCGCCACCATCGCCCGGACCGCCCCCGTGCGCGGATCGATCGCGACGAGCGCCGCCTCCGGGTCCTCGGGGTCCGGGAGGTACCGCTCGACCGCCGCCTCGGCCGCCGCCTGCATGCCGCGGTCCAGGGTCGTGGTGACCCGCAGCCCTCCGCCCAGCACCCGAGCCTCGCCGAAGGCGGCGACGAGCGAGCGGCGGGTGTAGTCGAGGAAGTAGCCGAGACGACGGTCCCACTGCTCGGCCTTGACGAGGGGGTTCGTCCGCACGGGCTTCGCCTTCAGCGCCTCGGCCCTGGCAGGGTCCAGGTACCCCTGGGCCACCATCCGGTCGAGCACGTGGTTCCGCCGCGCCTGCGCGTCCTGCGGGTGGAGGATCGGGTCGTAGAGGCTCGGCGCCGGGATGAGGCCCGCGAGCGTGGCCGACTCGAGCAGCGTGAGCTCGCTTGCGTCCTTGCTCCAGTACGTCTGGGCCGCGGCCTGCACGCCGTACGCGCCGTGGCCGAAATAGACCGTGTTCAGGTACCGGGCGAGGATCTCGTCCTTCGTGAGCTCCTGCTCGAGCTTGATGGCGAGGAGCACCTCGCGGACCTTCTGCCCGATCGTCCGGGGCGGCATCACGTAGACCTGCGCGCCGGTCGCGGGGTCGGTCTCGTAGGTCCCCGCGTAGACGTTCTTCACGAGCTGCTGCGTGATCGTGGAGCCGCCCTGCACGGTCTTGCGCGCGACGAGGTCCGTCCAGGCGGCGCGGAGGATCCCGATCGGATCGAACCCCGGGTGGTGGTAGAAGTCCTTGTCCTCGACGGCGATCACCGCCTGACGGAGCCTCGGCGGCATCTGGTCCAGGGGGACGATGGTCCGGTCCACGGTGGCGTGCAGGGTGGTGAGCAGGTTCCCGTGACGGTCGTACACGTAGGTGGTCTGCAGCGGCGGTGGTGCGCTGGGGAGCTCGAGGCGCGCGTAGAGGTAGTAGAGGGTGCCGAGCAGCGCCAACACCCCGGCGAGGGGCACGGCGACGAAGACCCACCACCACCGACGCAGGAAGCCCCGCAGGCCCGAGCGACGCCGCCTGCGCGAGCGGGGGGCGTGTTTGCGACGGGTCCGTCGAGGCGCGGTGTCGACCGCCAAGGCAGCTCCGAGTCTACCGATGGACCTACGCCCATCCGGGAGGAGGACCGCTCGAACCCGAGCGCCGATCCCCCCGACCCGGCACCTGCCGCGGCGCGATCAGCCCGCGACCCGGGCCATGAAGGCCTCGGCCAGGTGGTTCCACTGGCAGCGCGTGCAGACCTCGACCACGTAGCAGGTCGAGCCCGGACGATCCGCGGCCATGGCGAGGCCCACCTCGAGGGGCCACACGCGTCCGTTGTCCTGGCGGAGCCCCTCCCCGTACACGTAGGTCACCAGCCGGAGCTTGGCCTTCCCGCAGACCGGGCAGTCCCGCCGGCTCGGCTCGCCGACGTGCTTGGCGGCCCGCATGAGCTCCGGGTGGGCGTCGCACACCTCCGCCCACGAGCGCAGCCCGTGACGCACCTCGCTGAGGAGGGCTCGCTTGGCGAGGGTGTAGTCCACCGCGGCGAGCACCGCCCGTCGCCCCCTCGGCTCCACGCCCACCCGTGCGCTCCGCCTCGCGGTCGCCATGGTGCAGGCATCGTACACCTCCCCCCGGACCCGAGGACGGGCCCTCCGGCCGGCCCGCCGAGGCTGGGGCCCCGCACCGTGCCGCCTCACGGGACCTCCACCACCGCCCGGGCCGCGGCGACCGTTCCAAGATCGTCGGGCCCGAGCAGGAGCCGGCCCACCGGGACCCGCACCTCGACCCGCGCCTCGAAGGTCCCGGGTTCGCACCCGCAGGAGACGAGCCCCGCGCCGCCCCGCTCGGCGAGGAGCCGGGCGGCCTCCTCCGGCGCGGTGCCCGTCGGGAAGGCGAGGCTCTGCGCCGCCGCCAGCGCCGCGGCGTCGGCGACGGCCTGGGCCCGGCCCCGGGCGACGAGCACCCGCCCCACGTCGGCGAGGCCCATCGCGACCACGGCGAGCACCAGGAGCATCCCGGCCGCGATCGGGGTGATGGAGCCCCGCTCCCCGGCGATCCGCCTCACCCGACCTCCTGCCGCATCGTCACGCTGCCGCCGAGGAGGACCTCAGCCGGGAGCAGCCAGCCAGCGAGCGGCCCCGCCACGGGCGCCCGGTACGTGACCTCGACCGTGACGGGGTCGCCCTGGCCCCCCTCCCGGACCACCTGGAGCCGCAGCCGCGCCGGATCGAGCCCGGGGGCCGCACGGAGCGCGGCGGCCCGGACCTCGCCACCATCGAGCGAGACGGAGGCGGCGCGCGCCCCGGCGCGCGCCGCCTCCTGCACCACGAGCCGATCCCTCGCGAGCACGCCCACCTGGACCACGGCGAGCAGGACCACGAACAGGACGGGCAGGAGCAGGGCGAGCTCCACGACCGCGGAACCTCGCTCACGCGGAGCTCGCATCCCCCATCACCTGGTCGATGATCTGGTCGAAGAAGGCCGGGAGCCTGCCCGAGGAGCGCGCCCAGGCGATGAGCACCACGGCGATCGCCGCGGCGGCGAGGATGACGAGCGCGTACTCGGCCGTCGTCTGCCCCACCTGCGAGGCCAGCCGGGCACGCGCGCGGACGTACCAGGACCACAGCACCGATCTCACCTCCTTTGCTCAGCCGAGCGACCGCAACGTGGCCACGAGGACCGGGGCCACGGTGAGGAGGAGGAAGGCGGGGAGGACCAGGAACACGAGGGGGAAGAGCATCTTCACCGGCGCCGTCCGGGCCCGCTCGGCCACCGCCGCCCGGTGGGCCTCGCGGACCTCCCGCGCGAGCGCCGCCACGGCCCCCACGGTCCCCGCCGAGCCCACGTCCATCGCGACGATCGCCCGCCGGAGGTCGGGGAGCCCGAGCAGGTCCGCCGCGGCGAGGAGCTCCACGCGCCAGCGGCCCCCGAGCTCCACTCGCCGAAGGGCCCCCGCGACCTCCTCGGCGAGGGGCCCCACGATGGCCCCGGCCGCGTGCCCGACCGCGATCGGCGGGGTGAGCCCCGCCCACAGCCCCGACGCGACGAGGTCGAGGAAGACCGGGAGCTCCCGCTCGGCGAGCCGTCGCACGCCGCGCCTCCGCCCGGTCACCCGGGCCCGTCCGGCGCGCCCGGGAAGGGCGGCCGGGGAGCGGAGGGGCCACGGACGGCGATCGGACCAGCCGGCCGCGGTGCGACGTGGCCCCGTCTCGTCCCCCGCGCCCCGCCGGGGCCGAGGGCCGGCGCGCCCCGCGAGCGCGAGGACCCCGAGGGCGGCAGAGAGCGCCGCGAGCGCCGCGGCCATCACGGCTCCACCCGCAGCAGCCGACGGATCCAGGCGAACGCGAGGGCGTCGAGGAGGAGGCCCGCGGCGATCGCCCCGCGCCCGAGCGGCGTGCGGACGGCGAGGGCGACGTCGCGGCGAGCCGTGAGCGACAGGAACGCGAAGAAGCCGAGGGGCAGGCAGCCGAGGATCGCCCCCGAAAGCCGCGCCTGCGCCGTGAGGGAGCGCAGCTCCCGCGCGGCCGAGCGCCGCTCGCGCACCGTCCGCACCAGGTTCTCCAGGGCCGGCACGATGGCTTCCCCGACGGCCCGGTGCATCCGCAGGACCCCTACCGCGAGCCGCACCTCTGGCGATGGGGCCTCGGCCGCCCAGCGGGCCAAGGCCTCCTCGAGGGGCATGCCCATCCGGGCGCGGTCCACGACCGCTCGCAGCTCCGCGCCGAGGGGATCGGCGACCTCCCCGGCGGCCGCCTCGATCGCCTGCGTGAGCGAGAGCCCGGTCCGCGAGACCGACGCCATCGTGACCAGGGCGTCGGCGAGCTGCTCGAGCCGTCGCTCCGTCCGGCGGGGCCGGCGCAGCGCCGCACCGACCGCGTCCCCGACGGCGTCCACGACGGACCGAGGCCGGCCGTGCAGCCCTCGGCGTCCGCCGAAGGGCTCCGGGACCGGCTCCCCGGAGCGGCGGACCGCGAGCCGGGCCACGTGCGGGGGCGAGGCCATCCCGAGCCCCGCGAGCAAGACGGCCGCCGCGGAGAGGAACGCCGGGAGCGAGGCCCTCACGCGCCCTCCGATGGCCCCGGATCGGGCTCGACCCCGGCGCCGAGATCGGGGCCGGGGGTGAACCAGGCCTCCGGCACCGACTCCCCCCGGGCGCGGAGCCCCGCGGCGAGGGGCGGCTCGGCGCCGGGGCAGACGAACCGCCCGAGGCGCGGCTCGAAGGCGAACACGCGCGTGAGGCAGGGCTCGCCCTCGCGGAGCCCGTCCACCGTGACGACCTCCTGCACGACCCGCCGGCCCCCGGGCAGGCGCGCCATGTGCACGATCACGTCCACCGCCGCCGCGATCTGCTCGCGCACGTGCTCGACGGGGAGCACGACGTCGGACATCAGGGCCATCGTCTCCAGGCGCCAGAGCAGGTGCCGGGCCGAGTTCGCGTGGGCCGTGGAGAGCGAGCCGTCGTGCCCGGTGTTCATGGCCTGGAGCATGTCCAGGGCCTCGCCACCCCGGACCTCCCCGACGACGATCCGGTCGGGGCGCATGCGCAGCGCGTTGCGCACGAGGTCCCGCACCGTGACGAGACCGCGCCCCTCGACGCTCGCCGGGCGGGACTCGAGGCCGATCACGTGGGGCTTCGGGATCCGCAGCTCCGCGGCGTCCTCGATCGTGACGATGCGCTCCTCCTCGGGCACGTAGGAGGCGAGCACGCCGAGGAGCGTCGTCTTGCCGGAGCTCGTCCCCCCCGAGATCACGATGTTCGCCCGGCCCCGCACGCAGGCCGCGAGGAACGCGAGCATGCGGGGCGAGAGCGTCCCGTTCTGGACGAGGTCGCGGGGGGTGAGCGCGACGGCCGAGAACTTCCGCACCGTGAGCACGGGACCGCGGAGCGAAAGGGGCGGCACGATCGCGTGCACCCGCGCGCCATCCGGCAGTCGCGCGTCCACCCAGGGTGACGTCCCATCGACCCGAAGGCCGAGCGGGGCCACGATCCGCTCGATCAGGTGATAGACCGCCTCCTCCCCCTCAAAAAGGCGTTCCTCCACCCTCTCGATCCGCCCCTTCCGCTCCACGAACACGTCGTCGGGCCCGTTGACCATCACCTCGGTCACGTCGGGGTCCCGGAGCAGGAACTCGATGGGCCCCATCCCGACGACCGCGTCCGACACCTCGTTGATCACGCGCGTGAGCGCGCGTTGGGGAAGGATGTGTCCCTGCTCACGCAGGATCCGCAGCGCCTCCTCCCGCACCCGGACCCGTCGCTCGGCCCGCGGCACGCGGGCGAGCTCGCGCGCGTCCATGCGCCGCAGGAGCCGCTCGTGCAAGCCGCGCCGGACCTCGGCGAGCGCGTCCACCATCACGACACCCCCGCGAGCAGCGTCCGGGCGAGGCGATCGAGCTCTCGCCCGATCCGCCCCCGCCGGGGCAGGAGCACCCCCCGGTCCTGGAGCCGCGGGACGCGCCGGTCCGTGGGCAGCACCGCGATGGGTGGCCGCCCGAAGGCCCGCTCCACGTCGGCCGGCGTGACCTCGGCTCGGGCGTACCGGTTGACCACGATCCGGGCGCGCTCCGCGATGTCGGCCACCTCGAGCACGCGGTGCGCGTCGCGGAAGGAGGCCGCGTCGAGCCGCACCACCACGAGGACGGGGTCCGCCGCCACGAGCCCGACGCGCGCGAGCGGCCCGAGCTCCCGGGGCAGGTGCAGCACGACGAAGGAGACCGCCTGCCGCAGCGCCGCGATCGCCCGCCCGTACGCCGAGGGGCCGAGGTCGGGCTCCACCCGGCCGGGCGAGAGCAGCAACCCGAAGCCCTCCGGGTGCCGCCACAGCAGGGCCCGGGTGGCCTCCGGGGAGACCTCGGGGCCGAACCCGAGGAGGTCGGCGGCGGTCGGCACCTCCTCGGTGGGGGCGCCGAGCGCGGCCCCGGCCCCGGCGAAGAGCACGTCCAGGTCCACGAGGGCCGTCTCGACGCCGCGTCGGGCGGCCATCGCCGCGAGGTGCGTGGCCACGAACGTAGCGCCGACCCCCCCGCTCGCCCCGAGCACCGCGACGACCGGGGCGCCGGCGGCGATCTCGACGGGCCGCCGGGCCCGGGCCGCGGCCATCGCGAGGGCCTCCCGCTCCCGCGGCCACACGTAGTAGCCGGCCGCCCCGAGCCGGATCGCGCGCCGCAGGCTCCGGACGGACTCCGCCGTCTCGAGCGCGAGCAGGGGCCGTCCGTCGAGGCGCTCGGCCACGAGCCCCGTCTGCGCGATCACCGCGTCCGGCTCGAGCTGCCGCACCGCCTCCGCGAGCTGCTGCTCGTCCAGGGCCGTCGCCACGACCCGGGCCCGCCCGGTCCGGTCGAGGAAGTGCATGACCTCCTCGGCCACGTCGTGCTCCTCGAGCCCGAGCACGATCCTCGCCACCTCCAACCCGCACCTCGTCGCAACACCAAGGCCGACACGGGGAAGACCGTGGGGAAGCGTGGGGAAGCCACGAGGGGGATCCGAGGGGGATCGCGGCGTCGCCGTCGCGATGGGCCGAACCCTACCCGCCGCTGGCGAGCCCGGGCAATCGCCAGGGCGGCGGATTCTCCGCTGCCCATCGGGGGAGGGGGTCGGCCGACGCCGGGCTCCCCCGCACGGCGCGCCGGGCGCTCGGACGCCGAGGGCCGTGGAGGATCCCGGGCGAGCCTCCACCGTCGTGTCGGTGGGTGGGTCTACGATCGCACCGTGGGGACGATCATCGACCTCGAGGCCTGGCGGAACGCCCGACGGCTCGTCGCGCGCGATGCCCCCGGCGACCTCAGCCCACGGCCGCTGGACCGGCTCGAGGCGGCCGTCGCCCGGCTCGACCGGGCCGTGGCCCGGGGGACCGGGCGCCTGTCCTCCCGGGTGGAGCGGGAGCTCCTGCTCATCATCGGCCTCGTCGCCGCGGGCCGGAGCGCCGAGGCCGCCGACCGCGCCGAGCGCCTCGCCGAGCGCCTCGAGCACCCCTCGGCGCGCGCGCAGTAGCTCCGCGAGGACCCTCGGGGGCCGGAGCTCGCCCCGCGGAACCGGCGGGGCCCTTCCTCGGTCTGAGATGCGCTGGCGGTGCGAAGCGAGGTAGCCTGCTCATCGGCTCGCGGACCGCGAGCGGCGAGCTGGTGGACCGGCCGCCCCCTGGGTGCGCGATCCCCCTCGAGGTCGCCTCGGTCAGGCCCGTCGAGTACGCGCGGTTCGTCCCACCGGCGGATCGGGGGACGCTCGCCCTCCTCACGGACGGCGGCGGCATCCTCGGAGCCTCCAGCGCCCGCCTGCGCGGCCTCGGGCCGGGCGCGCCGCTCGAGTTTGGGACCGCGCGGGGCCCCGTGGTGGCCGTGTGGCCGGACGAGCTCGTCGGGGCCAACGAGCTGCTCGTGGCGCATCCGGTCGGGCGGGGCATCGGCGTGCGCCACGACCGCTACGCGCTGATCCGGCCCCGCGGGGTGCTCGACCGGGACGCCCTCGGGAAGCTCCTCCGTCGCGCCCTCCCCCCGATCTTCCCGTGCAGATCCGAGCCCCGGGCGAGACCCCCTACCTCCGCCAGGGCGACGCCGTGCTCCCCCCGGTCGCGCTGAAGGAGCTCTTCGGGAGTTCGCGGCGAGGCCCGATCCCGACCGGCGCATCGCGGTGGAGATCAACGTGCCCGAGAGCCCCTTCGGGGGCGCCGCCGAACCAGGATCCGCGGCTCGTGGCGATCATGGAGCGGTGGGGCTTCATCTGGGGCGGGACCTTCGTCTGGCCCGACGGCATGCACTTCGAGTACCACCGCCCGCCACTCGACCCCTGAGCCGGGACCGGACGCGCGCGAAGGGAGCGGCGATCATGCGCATTCCACATCCGCTCGGGGTGGGGGCTCCGCCCCACGCCCCGGGCATGCCTCCCGCGGCAGGACGCGCGTGGGTTTCCGCTCCCTTCGCGGCAGCCCGAGGGCTGCTACCTGGATTCTAGGACCACGCCGCCGGCCGCGCGAGCCGGACGGTCCCGCGAGGCCCGGGCCGAGGGGCCCTACGCGGCCTGCGGCGCCCGGGCCGCGCGCGAGCGCAGCCACACCCACGTGAGGATCCCGGCGGCCGCGGCGGCCGCGACCACGCCCGCCGTGATCTGCGTCCGCGGCTGGGAGGCGCTCCGCGCGATGCGCGTGCGCAGCCGCACGGGGTTGCGGAAGTCCAGGATCTCCCAGCCCCGCTCCTCGGCCACCTTGCGGAGCTCGCGGTCGGGGTTCACCGCGACGGGGTGGCCGACGGTCTCGAGCATCGGCAGGTCGCTGATGGAGTCCGAGTAGGCGTACGAACGCGCAAGGTCGATCCGCGCGCGAGCCGCGAGGTCCCGGATCGCCTGCGCCTTCGCCTCCCCCGCGCAGTAGAACTCGAGCTCGCCCGTGTAGCGCCCGTCCTCGATCCGGGCGCGCGTGGCGATCACGCCCGCGATGCCGAAGTGCCGCGCGAGGGGGCGCACGACCTCCTCCGGCGAGGAGCTCACGATGAACACGAGCCGAGCGTTGCGCCGGTGCTCCGCGATCAGGTCGAGGGCCTCCTCGTACACGTACGGGTCGATCACGTCCACGATCACGTCTCGGACCAGCCGCTCCACCTCGGCCCGGTCCCACCCCTTCGTGAGCTGGAGCAGGCCCTCCTTCAGGCGCTCCATCTTCCGCTCGTCCGCGCCGACGAGCGCGTACACGAGCTGCGCGTACGCCCCGCGCAGCAGCTGGCCGCGGGTCACCATGCCCGCCCGGTACATGGGCCGGGAGAGCGCGAGGGAGGAGGAGCGCGAGATGATCGTCTTGTCCAGGTCGAAGAAGGCGGCCTCCATCGCCGGTCCATCGTAGGCGAGCCCGAGGACGCGGCGTGGGAGCCTCGACGGGCGGGTCAGCCCCGGAGCCGGGGGATCTGCTCGCGCAGCCCCTCGAGCCACGCCTGCTCGGCGGCGGCCCGGGCGTCCTCGAGCTCGAGCATCCGCGCGGCGAGGCGACCCGCCGGGCCCGCGGCCCGGGCGAGGCGCTCGCGACCCGCCGCGATCTCGCTCCTGCGGCGCGCGAGCCCGTCCGCCCGCTCGGCGAGGACGCGCCGGGCCTCGTCGGGGGAGACGAGGTGGAGGAAGCCGAGGGGCTCCGGCGCCTCCCGCGCCCACTCACGCAGGCCGGCGCGCAGGCGGGCGCGCCCCGTGCTCGTGATCCGGTACACCCGCCGCTCCGGACCCTCGTCGCCCTCCTGCTCGCGCCCCGCGACCGCCCCCTCACGCTCGAGGCGACGCAGCGTCTGGTACACCGAGGCCCGCCCGACCCCCGCCCACAGGCCCATCGCGCGCTCCCGCAGGCGTTCCAGCAACTCGTACCCGTGCGCGGGCCCCTCGGCGAGCAGCCCGAGCACGACCACCTCCACCCTCGAGATCCGCACCGTCCCCCCTCTCGTCCGCGGCAGACTACACCGCGCGGACGCCTCGGGACCGCGCCCCGAGCGACGCCCGCCCTCCCTCCAGGGAGGAGCGTCCCCGGGCGAGCACGGGCACCTCGCCCGGGGACGCTGGCCGGCTCACTCGACCGGCTGCCAGCGCGACTGGAGGCGCTTCATGAGCTCGGGCATCGTCGTGTACTCGAGCTCGTCCATGCCGGCGCGGTGCGGCTCGAAGGGCCCCATGTGCCGCAGGTGGTCGGCGAGCTCGAGGGCGATGCGCCGGGCCCGGTCGAAGCTCACGTCCGCGAAGAGGTCGCGCGGCCCGACGAGCTTGCCCTGCGTCAGCTGGTACCCGAGGGCCAGGATCCGCGGCGGGCCGTCGAACCGCGAGGGCGTCGCGTCCTCGAAGGAGGTCGGCATGAGGGGCCCGAAGTGGGACCCGCGCATCCACCCGCTCACGATGTGCGGGTAGGAGAAGGGCTCGAGGACCTCCCCGAGGGCTGGCAGGCCGCTCTGGCACCGCACGATCGCGACGGGGTCGTCCTTGCCCACGTACCGGCCGGCCTGCAGCGACAGGCGCTGCGTCGAGGTCGCCGCCGCCACGATCCCCTTCTGACGCGAGAAGACCCGCCGTACCACGAACCGGTGGGGCGAGCCGATGAGCATCAGCAGGTCGTAGTAGTCCTCCGGCGTCCGCAGCCGGATCACCTGGTCCTCGATGAGGTTGAGGACCTCGAACTCGAAGCCGTCGTGCATCGCTGGGTCGATGACGAGCCCGGCCGTGGTGAAGGGGTCGGCGAACATCCGCGCCAGGGGGTAGTTGAACGCCCCCGGCTCGGTCTTGTCCGCGAGGAACACGACGATCGGCTCGCTCGGCCGCTCCGTGAGGCGCATCTCCGCGTAGCCGGGGCCGAGCCCTCGCAGGTTCCCGCTGAAGGCGTCCGAGAGGAGGTCCTGGCCCGCCCCGTAGAGGCCGAGACGCTTGGCCACCTCCGTCGTGGCCTGGAAGACCTCCCAGGCGAAGCCGTGGACGTCGGGATCGTCCGGCTGGCGCTCGTGCGTCATGATCAGCGCCAGGTCGTCGCCGACGCGGGAGACCTGCCCGTCGAGCAGGAGCCCCTGCTCGATGGCCCGCGTCACGCGCTCGCGGGCCACCTCCATCATCTCGGGGTGCACGTCGGTGTGGCCAACGTAGCCCCCCGTGTCCGCCTTGATCACCGAGAGCGTGACGTCCATACCCTCCCTCCGGTCCGATCCGAGGTCACGGACCCCGGACTACCGGCCGCGGGGCGCCGCCGTCAGGGCCGAAGGTCCCGGCCGACCCGGGCCGAGGGTCCCGCTCGAGCGGGCGGGAGGGCGATCCCGCCCCCGGTGGACGCGCGGGGGCCTGGCCGTCCGGCCGGGCCCCCGCGGCGCCAGGGTCAGAAGGTCGCGACGCCCCGGCACACCTCGTCGGTCGAGAGGTTCCGCGCCCGCCCCACGAACCGGTCCGTGCCGGCGTGGTTCGGCTCGACGATGCGGACCTCGAAGGAGCCGCTCGGCGCCTGCGTCGTCCGCTTGCCCGCGAAGACGAGCTCGCCATCGTGGAGGATCCGGACCCGCCAGGTGTCCCCGACGACGTTCTGGTCCACCTCGAACTCCACCTCGATCCGACCGTCCTCCGGCGAGAGCTTCAGCTTCCAGGTGGACCCGGCCGAGCACGGACCCCGCTCGATCACGTCCCCCGCCTTGGCCTGCGCGGCGGGCGCCCCGGCGAGGGCCGCCACAACGAGCGCGGTGAGCGCTCCCATCACGATCCGAGACCTCATGTGCCCCTCCTTCCCCGATCCGTCACCAGCGACCCTAGGGGCCGCCGCGCTAATGGGCGGTGAAGGTACGCACCAGACCGGGATAAGGTTCGACCGGGAGGTGCGCCGGTGTGGGCTCGCGAAGACCCGGGTGCGCGGGAGCCCTCGTACGTCGCGCTCGCGCGGTCGGGCGAGCTCGCCCGCCGGGCCGCGAGCGCCCTGGAGCTCCTCGGCCCGGTCTGCCGGGTGTGCCCGCGGCGGTGCCGCGTGGACCGGCGGCGGGACGAGCGCTCCATCTGCCACGTCGGGCGGCGCGCCATCGTGGCCTCCGCCTTCCCCCACCACGGCGAGGAGGACCCGCTGCGGGGCTGGGCGGGCAGCGGCACGATCTTCCTCGCCGGCTGCAACCTGCGCTGCGTCTTCTGCCAGAACTTCGAGGTCTCCTGGCAGGTCCAGGGCGTCGAGGTCTCGGCCGAGCGCCTCGCCGGGATCATGCTCGAGCTCCAGGCCCTCGGCTGCCACAACATCAACTGGGTCACGCCGGAGCACGTCGTGCCCCAGCTGCTCGAGGCCCTCCAGCTGGCCGTCGAGGGCGGGCTGCGCCTGCCCATCGTCTACAACACGAGCTCCTACGACTCCGAGGAGTCCCTGGCGCTGCTCGACGGGGTGGTCGACATCTACATGCCGGACTTCAAGCTCTGGAGCCCCGAGCGGGCCAGGCGGTACCTGCGCCGACCCGACTACCCCGAGGTCGCCCGCCGCTCGATCCGCGAGATGCACCGGCAGGTGGGGCCCCTGGCGCTGAACGGGCGGGGGCTCGCGGTGCGCGGCGTGCTGCTGCGCCACCTCGTGATGCCGGGTCTGCTCGAGGAGACCCAGGCCATCCTCCGGTGGATCGCCGACGAGCTCGGCCCGGAGACCTACGTGAACCTCATGGGCCAGTACCGGCCGGAGGGGCTGGTGCTGCGGGGGGAGTACCCGGAGATCGCCCGCAGGCCCGCGCGCGAGGAGCTCACCCGGGCCGTCGAGCTCGCCCGTTCCCTCGGCCTGCGCCGCCTGGACCCCGGGAGCCTGGTCCGCTGGAGCGCGTGAGCGCCGTCAGGGCGTGAGCGCGAGGGCCTCCGTCACGGGATCGCCGCGGAGCACGCGGATCCCGAGCTCGGTCAGGCGTGCGTCATCCACACGTCCACCGATGGCGACGGGCGCGAGCGCCACGAGGCGCTCGAGCTCGTGCTCCAGCCCCTCTAGCCGCTCTGGTGCGGCGACCGAGAGCACGACCCAGGTCGGCCGGATCGCCTCGACCGTGGCGGCGATCGTCGGGAACGGCGTGTCTGCGCCGAGGTAGGTCACCCGGAAGCCCCGCCTGGCGGCCACGATGCCGAAGACCATGAGGGCGAGCTCGTGCTCCTCGCCCGGCGGGCAGGCGAGGACGAGGGCGGGACCGATGCCGGAGCCCCACCCCCGAGCGAGGCCGAGGAGTCGGCCCCGGATCACGCCCGAGGCGAAATGCTCCTGCCCAACCGTGACCTGCCCCGTCGCCCAGCGCTCGCCCAGCCGGGCCAGGTAGGGCAGGACCACGTCTCGCAGCGCTCGCTCCAGCGAGAACCGGGCGAAGAGCTCATCGAGGACGGCATGGGCGGCGCCCTCGTCGAAGGCGTCCAGCGCTCGCTCCAGCCGATCCCGGAGCTCGACGAGGAGGGAGGCGCCCGCGAGATCAGGCCCCGCCGAGGTCTCCTCGGCGAGAACCCGGCGCGCCGCCCCCGCGGCCGAGATGCCCTGGGCGATGAGCTCCTTCATCCGGAGGATCCGCGCGAGGTCCCGCTCGGTGTACAGGCGGAAACCGCCCGGGGAGCGGGACGGGCGAAGGAGTCCGTACCTCGCCTCCCACGCGCGGATCACCTCCGGCGAGAGGCCGGTCCGCTTGGCGAGATCGCCGATCCTCAGGTACCCCGTCACGCCGCAGATGCTACCCGAGTTCCGACCGAGTTTCCACGATATCCGGGCAATATCTTGACAATCTCTGGACATCCTTGTACGGTTCCTGCACAGGCCTTCGACCGAAAGGAGGGGGAACATGAGGAAGCTCGATGGTCTGGCGTTGGTCCTGGTGATCGTCGGCGCCCTGAACTGGGGCCTCGTGGCCGTGGCCGAGTTCGACCTCGTCGCCACGATCTTCGGGATGGACTTCGGCGAGACGAACGCCCTCAGCCGGGTGGTCTACGGGCTCGTCGGCGTCTCCGGCCTCTGGACCGCCGCGCGTCTCGGCGCCCTGCTCGGCCGCAACCCCACGGTCGCGACCAACTGATCCGAAGGGAGGGACCACATGAGGAAGATCCTCGGAGCGATCGGGGCCGCGGTCCTCGCGGGCTCTCTTGCCCTGCCGGCCGCGGGGGCAGCCGGCAAGGCCACCGTGAACGTCCTCCACGGCATCCCCGGCGTCACGGTCAACGTCTGCGTCGACGGAGGGAGCGTGGCGGACGGGTTCCGCTACAAGCAGAGGATCGTCGGGGCCACCCTGCCCGCCGGCGACCACGAGGTCGTGCTCGTCGCCGCGGGCGCGTCCTGCGACGACCCCGCGATCCTCGGCAAGGTGGTCAAGCTCGAGGCCGGCGAGAACTACACGATCGTCGCCGCCCTCGACGAGGACGGGACGCCGCGTCTGCGCCGGTTCCGCAACCCCGTCGGTCCCACGCCTGACGGCATGGCTCGACTGACGGTCCGTCACACCGCCCAGGCCCCCGCCGTCAACGTGTGGGCCAACGGCGACGTGCTGATCGGCGGGAACGAGTTCACCTGGGGCAAGCGGGCGACGCTCCCCGTGCCGGCTGGCACGTACACGGTGAAGGTCACCCTGCCGGGCGAGCGGAAGGCCGTGATCGGCCCCGCGGACCTCACCCTGCGGGCACATCACGCCTACCAGGTGTTCGCCATCGGCAAGCCGGGGAAGTACGCGCTCGCCGTCTTCTCCACGCGTGTCGGGTAGCTCCGACGCACCGCTCGACGAGGCGGGGTCCGTGCCCCCCGGACCCCACCTCGTCCTCTTCACCCGGGACCTGCGGGTCCACGACCACCCGGCCCTCGTCGCCGCGGGTCGAGCCGGGCCCATCGTGCCTCTGTTCGTCCTGGATCCGGCCCTGCTCCGACGCTCCGCGAACCGCCATCGCTTCCTCCTGGAGACCCTGCACGACCTGGATCGCTCGCTCCGCGGGCTCGGCGCGAGGCTGGTCGTGCGCACCGGGGACGGCGTAGCCGAGGCGCTGCGCCTGGCCCGGGAGCTCAGCTGCTCCGCGATCCACCTCACGACCGACGTCTCTCCCCTCGCCAAGCGCCGCGAGCGGCGGCTCCGCGAGGGCAGCGCGAGCCTGGGGGTCGAGGTGCGCACCTGGCCCGGCAACGCCGTGGTCGAGGCCGGCGCCGTCCGGCCGTCCGGGGCGAGCCACTACCGGGTCTTCACCCCGTACCTGCGCGCGTGGCTCGGGGCGGAGCGACGGCAGGTCCTCCCGCCGCCCCGCGTCCTGCGGATGCCCCCCGGGGTGGATCCGGGGCGCATCCCGGACCCCTCGCGGGTTCGCACCGACGCCGGGCGGCTCCCACCGGGGGGTGAGACCGCGGGGCGTGCGCTCCTGGGAGGCTTCCTCCAGCGAGGCCTGGAGAGGTACGAGCATGCGCGGGACCTGCTGGCTGCCGACGCGACCTCGCGCCTGTCCCCGTACCTCCGCTTCGGCTGCCTATCGCCGGTGGAGGTGGCCGCTCTAGCGGAGCGCGGGAGGGGCGGGACGTCCTTCGCACGGCAGCTCGCCTGGCGCGACTTCTTCCGCCAGCTCCTCGCCGCCGAGCCACGGCTCCTGCGCGAGAGCCTCCGCCCGGGACCCGTCGCCCGGCGGAGGCACGGCACGGAGGCCGACCTGGAACGGTGGCGGACGGGCACCACCGGCCATCCGCTCGTCGACGCCGCCATGCAGCAGCTATGGACCGAGGGCTGGCTCCCGAACCGGGCTCGGCTCGTCGTGGCCTCCTTCCTTTGCCGGACGCTCGGGATCGACTGGCGCGAGGGGGCGGCGCACTTCGATCGGCTCCTCGTGGACGGTGACCCCGCCAGCAACGCCGGGAACTGGCAGTGGGTCGCCGGCACCGCCGCCAACCCCCGGCCGAACCGGGCGCTCAACCCCGATCGCCAGGCACAGCGCTTCGACCCGGACGGAGCCTACGTCCGACGTCATCTGGCCCGCTCGGTACCCTGAGCACCGGAGGCGTCCGGGCCCTGGTGGGCCCCCCGGTCTTCAAAACCGGTGTCGGGGCGAGAGCTCCGAGGCGGGTTCGATCCCCGTCCGCCTCCGCTGACCAGCGGTTTTGGCGATCCAACGCCGGGCCCAGCAGGGCAGGCAAGGCCGCCAAGACCGTCCTCTGCAGACATCTTCCAAACGCGGATCGCCGGCGGCCGGTCCCTCCGGTTCTTCCGGGACGAGCTGATCGAGTGGCTCAAGAGCCATCCGAGCGGAGCCATCGAGCGGGAGGCTTCCGGGGCGAGGGGCTGAACCGGCCTCATCCGGCGAGCGGGCGACGTAGCCCACCGTCGGCGGCGGGAGGATCCACTCCCGGCCCTCGCGATCCTCGAAGACCACATGGTCTCGGGCCGTGACCTTCACCTTCCCCCGCAGGGGACCGGCGAGCACCGCCGCCCACACCTCAACCCGGCGGGCCCCTTCGTGTTCGAGGAGCCGGCCACGGAAGCTGCCCGGGACCCGCTGCCCGGGCCGTCCCCCCGGACCGGGCCCGCTGGACCGCCTGGATCGCGACGGGTCCGGCGAGGTTGACGTCGATCCTGCCCAGGCTGATCTCAAGCGTCATCAGGTCACCCGCGGCGTAGTCGACCCGTCCGGTGAACGTCTTCCCTCCCGCGGTCACCGCGAGGGCGTCGCCCCGGCTCATCGCATCGAAGGCGACGTCCGCGAGACGAGCGGGTGCGCATGGCGAGCTGCGCCGCCTCTCGTTCGCTCGCCTCGGCCTCGGCCCGGCTCGCGCTCGAACCCGCACCTGCTCGCAGCCGTGGTCGGAACGCTGCTCTTGCAGGTCGGCGTGGTCTACTGACATCCCTTCCAGCAGATCCTGCGGACCCAGGCGCTCTCCGGGCTCGACCTCACGATCAGCGGCCGCGTGGCGCCCAGCCCCGTCCGGAGCGAGATCCGCGCCGGCCCTCGAGCACCTCGCCGACGAGCGCTACTCCGGACCCCGCTCGAGGAGGAGTGCGCCGCCCGCGACGACGCCCGCCTGAGGACCCGGCTCAAGGCGGCCTCCTCCCCGGTGCGGAAGACGCTCGAGGAGTCCCGGCTCCCGCTCTCCTCGGTCCCCCGGGCCACCTTCGACCACCTCGCCTCCCTGGAGCATGTCCGGGGGCGGGACTCTACTTGGCCACCAGCGGGGACTTCCAGCGAGGACTTCGAGATGGCCGTTGATAGGTGCTCGGCTTCAGGCAGAAGCGCCGGTCGTTCTTGATGTGCTCCAGACGCCCGCCGCCACATCCTCAAGACCTCACCGAGCGGGCGCAGCCGAAGCTGCTCGTTCCATCTAACCCAGATATGGTGCGGTAGGTAGCGAGACCGACGTGAAAGCCATGACGAACTTCCCCGTCGTCGCCTTGTGCTTGACAACGTCCCCCAGAGAGACCGAGCCGATCGTCACGAGCGTCTCAAGGCTGCCATCCCTGGAGTAAGAGGAAAAGCGATCGCGGCCGAGACCTGTCTGCTTCAGCCATCCGACTCGCGCGAACCCGCCCCCGCCGGCTTCGTAAAGACCAACGTGCCCTCCAGACTGGGCGAGTCGCCCGGATGGCGCGTTGCACAGGTCCGACACCTCTACCTCGATGTTGGCTTGCGCACCGCTCGCGTGAGAGTCAGTGCGAAGGGGCGAGTGAGCCCGTGACTCCCCAAGCGCGATGGGGTCAAGCGGGATGGGGGACCTCCTTGATCTGGTTGCCCAACCCGAAGCCTCTCCATAGCTCGCATAGCTCGCTTCCCAACGGCACGCGATAGCTGATGACCAGCGAGGGCGCTCGGGACCGACCTTTCCGCGCGACACGTCCCCTCAGCTACACACGAAGGCGGTGGAGCGGCGCGCTCAGCGCGTGGCGCGACGGAGGAGCGTTGCGATCCTGCGCTCGACCTCCGGGGTGAGCTCCTTCAGGGCGAAGGACACCGGCCACATCGCGCCCTGGTCGAGCCGCGCCTCGTCGGTGAAGCCGAACGTGGCGTACCGGACCCCGAACTTCGAGGCGGCCTGGAAGAAGCAGAGGACCTTGCCGCCCTTGGCGTAGGCGGGCATCCCGTACCAGAGCCTGGGCACGAGCTCCGGCGCCGTCTCGCGGACGATCGCGTGGATCCGCTCGCCCATCGCCCGGTCCGGCTCGGGCATCTCGGCGATCCTCGCGATCACCTCGGTCTCGGCCTGCGCGGCCGACCGAGCGCCGCGACGCTCCGCCTGCAGCTCCCGGGCGCGCTCCCGCATCGCCTCGCGCTCGGCCGCGGTGAAGCCGCCCTCGCCCCCGGCCGCGCGCCGCGCGCCGCGCTTCGTCGTCCCCCGCTCGCTCATCCCCACCTCCTCGGTCCCCCTCACCCTACCCGTGACCGAGCCGCGCCGCGCCCGCCACGGCTGATAGGCTCGCTCGCCGTTCCCCCCGAGGACCAGGGAGGTGAGCATGGACCTCGTGAGCCTGGTCTGGCTGATCATCCTCCTGTCGAGCTTCCAGCCCCTGCTCCAGCAGCGGATCCTGCTCGCCCGGAGGGTGGCGGCCATCAACCGCCTGGAGCGGCGGCGCGGGACCGGGGTGATCACGCTCATCCACCGCCAGCAGGGGTTCAGCTTCTTCGGCCTCCCCTTCGGCCGCTACATGGACGTGGACGACTCCGAGGCGGTCCTACGAGCGATCGAGCCCACGGACCCGAGCGTCCCGATCGACCTCATCGTGCACACGCCCGGCGGCCTCGTCCTCGCCGCCGAGCAGATCGCGCGGGCTCTCTCGCGCCACCCCGCCGAGGTCACGGTCATGGTGCCGCACTACGCGATGAGCGGCGGCACCCTCATCGCCCTCGCGGCCGACCGGATCCTCATGGCGCCCTCGGCGGTTCTCGGGCCGGTGGACCCGCAGGTCGGGCAGTTCCCCCGCGCGGAGGTCCGCGAGATGCTCGCCCTGTACCCGCAGCCCCGCGGCCGCCGCCCCTCCGTCGAGTTGATCCCGGCGCCGTACGGGCCCCGTCCGGAGCCCGGCGGGCGACACGTGAGCCGCGAGTAGCCGACGGGCTAGGGGATCTCGAGGGGGAAGGACACCTCGAAGGGCTCGCCGGCGGCCTCGCCGGCGAGGTGGAACGTGGCCCGCCCCGACGGGAGGTCGGAGCTGCCGAGGAAGTGGCCCGTCTCGATCCGCTCCAGAGGGATCCCGGCGCTCGTTCCTCCACGCGAGACCGAGAGCGAGAGCGACCCCACCTCGAGCGCGCCGCCCCCCTCGCGGTAGAAGCGGAGGTGGATCTCGGCCGCGCCGGTGGCCCGCGCGACGAGGACCTGGACCGTCCGCCCCTCGCCGAGGTCCACCCGGGCGAAGCCGGGGGGACCGGCGGCGGGCGAGGCCTCGCTCGCCGGGATGACCTGGCGGTAGGAGGCGACGAGGGAACCGCCCGAGCGGGTCTCCACGAGGAAGGAGAGCGTCCACGGACCCGAGGACAGCTCGAGCTCGCCGACGCCGTGCCCGGGCGAGAGGAGCCGGAGCGGCACCCGCGTCGGGGGACCCTCGGGCGGCAGGGCCACGAGCTCGGCCGAGCGGAGCGCGAGCTCCCCGCCGACGGCGTCGAACGCCGTGAGGTGGTAGGTGCTCCTCCCCGCGACGGCCGGATCCAGGTACACCTGCACCTGCTCGCCGGAGGGGAACGCGACCGTCGTGATCGGCAGGGCGCCGGGGGAGCGCGACAGGCGGGCCTCGGGGTTCGGCACGGCGAGCCACAGGGGGATCTCCTCGGCCTCAGAGCCGAGCTGGAGGCGCGCCGTGACCTGCCAGACGCCCGGGATCGCGAGCTGCGTCCCCGTCCCCGTGAACCGCCCGCCCCCCCGGGCCTCGAGCTCGAGGGTCCGCGGGGCGAGGTCCGGACGGCCCACGCACTCGAACCGGAGCGTCACGCCCTCCGCCGGGATCGGCCGCCCGGTGTCGGGATCCTGGAGCCCCACGACCACGTCGTTGGACCCCGGCAGGCCGGGACTGACGGTGAGCCGCACCCGCACCGTGGTCGCGAAGTTCGTCCCCTGGGCCACGAGGGCCACCCGCCGGGCCGGCGCACCCGGGCCCGACGGCGGGGCGAGGCTCGTGAGGGCCCCGGTGAGCGCGAGGATCGCGACGCCGGTCAGGACCTCCCCGGGCACCACCGTCCGCAGCAGCCTCCCCCCATCGCTGCGGATCCGGGGGAGGGCCCGGTACCGGTTGATACCGCCCAGGGCGATGAGCGCCGCGGCGAGCGCCGCCTTGGCGAGGAGGACCCGCCCGTAGCCGGAGCCGAGGGCCCTCGCGAATCCGCTCCACCCGCCGAGCTCGGTCGTAGCGCGGATCAGGCCGGTCGCGACGACGATGGCCACGCACCCTCCGGCGAGGGTCGAGAACCGACGAACCTCGGCCTCGAGGAGGTCCGGGCCGGGACGGCGGAGCGCGAGGGCCAGGAGGGTGAGCCCA
>FWPU01000942.1_pt1:0-15000 | contig 91172 bp, 74 predicted proteins | sample 2228361 | NCBI WGS metagenome assembly FWPU01 (sample SAMEA103939777, study PRJEB20133) | metagenome
AATATCCTTTACAGTGAATGTGAAAGGATCGAATAGAGGAACATTTCTCTCAAGGGCAACTGAAGATATTCTGTAGTCAAAAGTCGCGCCTATGGCGAAATTGTCTGAGACTTTCCATGCAATTGCTGGGTTTATGGCAATATGTTTTAAATCTGCAAACTGAGAAATAAATCTACCTGTAAATTTATCTTTGTTCTTCCACTTTGTAGCAAGACCGAAAGGAGAGAAAACACCCAGGCCAAATCTTATTCTCTCTCCTGCTGGAATGACAAAATGAACTCCCGGCGGGTAAAATAGCATGGCTTCCTGTTCTTCTTTAACCCCAAAGCCTGGATAAGGATTAGCACCTTCAAAGGAAGATTTGGGAGTTATGAAGGTAGCACCCAAATAGAACTGGTATCCATCAAGAAAAGCTATCCCTGCCGGATTGTAAAATATGGCTGAAGGATCGGAAGCCTGAGCTGTAAATGCTCCTGCAAAGCCTGTAGCCTTCGAGCCAGCTTCAAAAAGTTGAAAACCAGCTCCCATGAGAATGGCCGCTGATGACACCAAAAAACTCATCAAATACAGAAGCCTTTTCATACCAACCTCCTAAATTTTTCTTATTTCTAATATAATTTATTACAAAAGTCAAGTATTAGCACAATTTGATTATCAAAGAGGATTCAGGAACTCATTAAATTCATAGTGGGGATATAAAGAAAGGTTGAAAAGAAAGGTAATAAGGTAAATCCGAGGATATAATGAAATATCTTCAGCTCATCTTTTTTCTCTTATACTTTGATTGAATTTTCTAACTTATATCAAAATTTTTATTTTACGGGAATATTGGCATTTTTCTAAAATTATGCTATCTTAAAATGGAGATATGGCAAGAATTTTTGATGGATTACTATATTTATTAATAATCCTTTTTTCTCTTTCAGTTCATGAATGTATGCATGCTTATGTAGCCTACAGGTTCGGAGACCCAACAGGAAAGCTCTCTGGAAGAATCTCTCTGAATCCAATAAATCATATAAGTCTGGTCGGCACTTTATTATTCCCTATTCTTCTTTATCTCCTGAGACTCCCTGTATTCGGTTGGGCGAATCCTGTTCCTGTCAACCCTTCCTACCTGAGTAACCCGAAAAGGGATACTCTCTGGATTTCTCTTGCAGGTCCTCTTTCAAATTTAGGACTGGCAATAATATTCTTTGTATTACTAATTTTCCTCACCATGAGTTTTAAATGGATTCCCTTCTTTCTCATTGGCTATCATTCAGAGGAGAATCCCACACCAGGAAGAAGCGATCTACCTGTAAAAGGGCTATCTCTCTTATTATTTTACGGCATAATCACTAACCTCCTTCTCGCATTTTTCAATCTATTACCCATTCTACCTCTTGACGGTGGCAATGTTCTTTACAGCCTTCTTCCCTATCCCCTTTCCGCTAAATACTATCAGCTTCAACCCTACGGGTTTTTTATTCTGTTAATTCTTATTTATCTTGGAGTAATAAACTTCTTTTTAAGACTAATTTTACTTCCTGCTCAGAGTCTGATTTTTTCCATCCTAATGAGGGTATAAAATGAGAAAGGTTGTTTTATCAGGCATGAGACCGAGTGGTCCTCTTCACTTAGGTCACTGGGTCGGTGCATTATCAAACTGGGTAAAGCTTCAGGAGGAATATGATTGTTATTTCGAAATCGCCACATGGCACGCTCTCACCACTGAATATGAAAAACCCTATGAGCTTAAACAATGGATTAGAGAGATGGTTTTGGATTGGATCTCTGTGGGTCTTGATCCTCAGAAATGTGTAATGTTCAATCAAAGTGATGTCAAGGAGCATGCAGAACTTCATCTCCTTCTCTCCATGCTTGTTCCTGTTTCATGGCTGGAAAGAGTTCCAACTTATAAAGAGCAACAGAAGGAAATAACCAACAGAGACCTTTCCACTTATGGGTTTCTTGGATATCCTGTTCTTCAAACTTCTGATATAATTATCTATAAAGCACATTATGTTCCTGTGGGAGAGGATCAGGTTCCCCATGTAGAGCTGGCAAGGGAAATTGTTAGAAAATTTAATAATTTCTATGGTGAAACATTCCCAGAACCAGAAGTTTATCTAACCCCGGTTCCCAAGCTTCCGGGAACGGACGGAAGAAAAATGTCAAAGAGTTATGGAAACGCAATTCTGCTTAAAGATTCCGAAGAAGAAGTGGAGAAGAAAATCCTTCCCATGGTAACAGATACAAGGAGGAAAAGAAGAACTGATCCCGGTGAGCCTGAAGATTGCCCTGTTTACGATTATCATAAAGTCTTTTCTAAAGAGGAAGAGAGAGCTGAGATAGAAAAGGGCTGCAGAAGCGCGGATATAGGGTGTATAGATTGTAAAAAAATTTTAATTAAAAATCTAAAAAATTTCATGGATCCTATAAGGAAAAGAAGAGAGAGTTTACTGAAAACACCTAAAATGATTGAGGAAATCCTTGAGAAAGGAGCTGAAAAAGCCAGGGAAAAAGCGAGAGAAACCATGCAAGAAGTTTACAAGAAAATCGGCTTGTAATGATGGAAGATGGGTTTAGAATAGATCTTGGTTTCTTCGAAGGCCCTTTAGATCTTCTTCTTTTTCTTGTGAAAAAAGAGGAGTTAAGCATCTGGGAGATTCCCCTAACTAAAATAACGGATGAGTATCTAAGATATCTTGAAGAAAAAAGATTCATAAATCCATCCCGTGAAGCTGATTTTCTCCTGATGGCATCCATTCTTATTCATCTTAAATCCTCTCGTCTCCTTCCTAAGGTAAAAGTTGAAGAGGGAGAAGAAGATGAAGAATTTGCATTGAGAGAGAGAATCGAAACTTACGGAATAATAAAAAGTTTCGCTGAAACTCTGAAGCAGTTGGAGGAGTCTGTCGAATTTTTTAGAAAAGGAAAACAAGAGGAGATAGAAGAAGAAACTCTTTGGGTTATACCCTCCCTATATGAAATTGCTAAAGCCTTTATTGAAGTTACAAAGAGAAGAGAAAAGGAGGAAAGTATTCCATATATGGGAAGAAAGATTTCTATAGAGGAGAAAATTTCAGAAATTATAAATATAATAAGAAGGTCGGGTATTCTAAAATTGTTTGATTATCTTGAAACTTTATCCTCTGTAGAAGAAATAATTGTTACATTTCTTGCCACTTTGGAGTTAATAAAGAATGGTTTGATCTCAGCAAGGCAAAGAAAGGAATTTGGAGAAATAGAAATAAGGTTAGCAAGGAAGAGTGCAAATGAAAGGAGAATCTACAATTAAAGGAATAATTGAAGGCATCATATTTGCTTCCTTATCTCCTGTGCCAAAGGAAAAAATTAAAGAATATTTTGGAGAAGTTGAGGAATCTCTGGTAGAGAAGATACTTGAAGAGTTAATGAATGAATTCAGCGGAGAAAGAGGAATAATATTGAAAAAATCAGTTTCAGGCTATGAATTCGTTACCAATTCAATTTATTATGAAGAGATAAAAAAATTTCTATCCCCTAAGAACTTAAGAAAACTTTCCCAGGCATCCCTTGAGATTCTTGGACTTCTGGCTTATAAAGGACCTCTCACTCTAACTGAAATCTCTTATTACAGAGGGACGAATTCATCAGCCACTTTGAAAATCCTTCTCGAAAAAGGTCTTGTAAAGATAAGCGGGAAGAAGAAGGTTCACGGCAAGAACTCCACTCTATTTTCCATCTCTGATTATTTTTTCAGACATTTTAACATAAATAGCCTTGAAGAACTCCCATCTATAGAAGAAATGAAAGAGGTAATAGAAGATTAAAAAAGGCAAGGTAATAAAACTTTATAATATATGGAGGACTCATGAAAGAATTAGCAATCCCGAAAAGGATAAGGGAGCTAAGCCCTTATGTCCCTGGGAAACCCGTTGAACAAGTTCAAAGGGAGAGGGGTCTTAAAAAAGTTGTTAAGCTTGCCTCCAACGAAAATCCCCTTGGACCATCACCAAAAGCCATAGATGCTATTATAAGAAAAGCAGAGGAATCAAATTATTACCCTGAGGACGATTCATATTATCTCAGAGAGGGGATAGCAGAGGCAATAAAATTTCCAAAAGAGTGGATAATTGTAGGAGCAGGAGGCGCTGAGCTCATCAAAATGATAGCTCAAGCTTTCATGGAAACAGATGATAAATCGATAATTCCTGAGAAGAGTTTTTTAATGTACACTCTTGCTGTTCAGGAAGCGGTTGGCAAAGATGGGATTATAAAAGTTCCCCTTACTCCCGATTACAGGCTTGATGTCTCGAGAATTATAGATGCTCTTAATGAGAATGTGAAAATTATCTGGATAGCAAACCCAAATAACCCTACCGGAACTATCATCAAAAGACACGAACTGGAAAGACTCTTTTCCGCAATGAAAGATAACCAGATAGTTGTTTATGACGAAGCATACAACGAATATGTGGAGAATACTGACTATCCTTTTGGTTTTGACTATTTAAGAAATGGAGAGAAAAGACTTATTGTTATCAGAACATTTTCAAAGATATACGGGCTTGCAGGTTTAAGGGTTGGTTATGCTGTTTGTATTCCTGAAATAGTAAATGTTCTCTTTAAAGTCAAGACTCCTTTCAATGTGCCAAGAATTTCACAAGAAGCTGCTCTTTCCGCTCTCTTGGACACTGAGCATGTAAAAAAGAGTATAGAAAATAACAAAAAAGGAAGGGATTTCCTTTCATCTGCTTTTAAAGAACTTAATTTAAAATTCCTTCCATCAGAGGCAAATTTTATTACCATAATTCCTGACCCAGATCCTATGCTTCTCTATGAAAAGCTTCTTGAAAATGGAATAATAGTTAGACCTCTAAAAGCATTCGAAATGCCGGAAGGACTCAGAATAACAATTGGAAAAGAAGAAGACAACCAATACCTTGTCCATATGCTAAAAAAAATAATGCAATGAAAAAAATAGTAGTCCCAGAAATTGACAATCACTTTCAATAATCATAGAATTTTTTAATTCAAAGTTGTTTCATGGAGGAGAAAAAATGGAAAAAATAGAAATAGGAATCATTGGAGGAAGCGGGTTTTATGAGATAGAAGGACTTAAGGAATTGAAGGAGGTTAAATTAGAAACCCCTTTCGGTGAGCCATCTGACATATATTTAGCTGGAGAACTCGAAGGAAGAAGAGTAGCTTTTTTATCAAGACACGGTAGAGGGCATAGAATTCTTCCTTCAGAAATAAATTTCAGAGCGAATATTTACGGTTTCAAACTGTTAGGAGTGGAAAGGATAATCTCAGCCTCAGCAGTGGGCTCCATGAAGGAGAACATTCATCCCATGGATGTGGTGATAGTTGATCAATTTATAGATAGAACATTCAGAAGAATCAATACATTTTTTGGAGATGGAGTAGCTAGTCATATAAGCTTTGCTCATCCGGTCTGTCCAGAAATATCAAAACATCTTATTCAATCATGTAAAAATATTGGCATTCCCTTCCATTCCAAGGGAACTTATATTTGTATTGAAGGTCCTGCCTTCTCCACAAAAGCAGAGTCCCTTCTTTATCGTTCATGGGGAGTAGATGTAATAGGCATGACAAATGTTACAGAAGCTAAACTTGCAAGGGAAGCAGAGATTTGTTATGCCACCATTGCTCTTGTTACTGATTATGACTGCTGGCATGAAGAGGAGGAACCTGTAACTGTGGAAATGGTTCTTAATTATCTACGAAAAAACACTGAAAATGCGAAGAAAATCATAAAAGAAACCATAAAAACACTGCCCCGGGAAAGAAAAGAGTGTGATTGTAAGAATGCTCTAAAATTTGCGGTGATCACAGATAAGAATATGATAACAGACGAATTAAAGAAAAAGTTAAAATATATTCTGGGTGAATATTAAAAAGGAGTTCAAAGATGTCCCTGCTTGTTGTAGGCTCGATAGTTCTTGACACTATAAAAACCACTTTTGGAAAAAGAGAGGAAATCCTCGGAGGCTCCGCTTCCTTTTTTTCCATCTCAGCTTCCTTTTTTATCCCTCCAAGAATTGTAGGAATCGTAGGTTCTGACTTTCCTGAGCATTATTTGGATATTTACAGAGAAAGAAATGTGGATACAGAGGGTCTAAAAATAGAAGAGGGTAAGACTTTCAGGTGGCATGGTTGTTATGGAAAAAACCCAAACAGAAGAAAAACATTGAGAACCGAACTAAATGTTTTTGCTAATTTTTGCCCCGATCTACCTTCAAAATATAGAGATTCCTCTTTTGTTTTTCTTGCCAATATTCAACCTGACCTGCAAAAAAATGTGATGAGACAAGTGGCATCTCCAAAAATGATTGCCATGGACACCATGAATCATTGGATAAAAGACAATCCTGATAAAGTAATGTCCGTTCTCAGTGGAGTAAATGCAATTTTTTTAAATGATGAAGAGGCATTCCTTCTCACAGGGAAAAGAAATTCTCTTCAAGCTTGTGAAAAAATCCTTGAGAAAGGTCCTGAATATGTGATTTTTAAAAAAGGTGAACATGGTGTGAGTGTGGTCTCAAAGGACAACATTTTCTGCCTTCCGGCTTATCCAGTAAAAATGGTTAAGGATCCTACAGGTGCTGGGGATTCCTTTGCAGGAGCATTCATGGGGTATCTTGCAAATGAGGGAAGAGTTGATTGGGAAACAATTAAAAAGGGAGCGGTATGGGGAACCATACTCGCATCCTTCACTGTGGAAGAATTCGGTTTAGAAAAACTCCTCGAAATTAAGGAAAAGGATTTAGAGGAAAGATTTAAAAGATTCAAAGATATGGTGTCTTTTTAAATTTATCACAACTTCTGTTTCAATAGACTCAGAAAATTTCTGCTCTTTTCTTTATCAGATTTTGTAACTTCCTGAGAAATAATCGAATCCCTTCTAATTAGTCTGATGATTTATTTAATTAATTTCCAGTTTAAAATGGTGTTTTTTCTATCTAATTTCTTTTGGAAAAATCTTTCTCTATGGAAATTTTGAATAGTTCCGCCCATAATTGCGAATGAAAAAGCACCTAACACAAAGAAATTTTTCCCCGCAGCTCGATCTGCCCCCTTTACCCAATTGGTCGTTAACTTCACTATCTATAAAACCTATCTCCAGAAAAAGAATTGATTTTTGCTCTAAACTCATGTTATTTTAAAAAAGGATACTTATGAGAACGAAGAAAAAAGAAACCGGATTGACAAAAGAGCTTTATGAAACAATAATCTATATTGTGGATGAAAGAGTTAGATCTATAAAGGTTGGAAGGGAAGAATATGATAAGCTAAGGGATGTGGTCTACGAACTGGCTCAAGCCCAGAAAAGAACTGAGGAGAGAGTGGAAGAGCTGGCTCAAGCCCAGAAAAGAACTGAGGAGAGAGTGGAAGAACTGGCTCAAGCCCAGAAAAGAACTGAGGAGAGAGTGGAAGAACTGGCTCAAGCCCAAAAAAGAACTGAGGAGAGAGTGGAAGAACTGGCTCAAGCCCAGAAAAGAACTGAAGATGCGATCCAACAACTTTCAAGAGCAGTTGCTTCCCTTTCTGATACCATTGGGTTCGGTTTGGAAGATATTGCAAGGGTTGTTCTACCAGGCTATTTAGAAAGGCACTTCAAAATAAAAATTGAAGAACTTGAAAGGAAGTTTTTCGTAGTAGATTCCAGAGAAATCGAAATAAATCTTTACGCAGAGGGAGAGAGGGAAGGGAAATCCCTTGTTGTAATAGGAGAATGCAGAAGCAGAATTTACGAAAGGGATGTTGATAGTTTCTATACAAATGTTGAGCCATTAATTAAGACTATCGACAAAGAAAAAGTTCTTGTTCTCTTTGGGTATTTGATTCATCCTTCTGCTTCAAGAAAAGCTGAGGAAAGAAATATAATTCTTGTAGCTTCTTACCAACGATAAAAAAATTATAAAGAACGATTGAGAAAAATTGAACATTTCATCCATCAGTAATTTTCTTTTTATTATCCCTTTTTCTACCCTTCTTTTTTACATTGTAGGAATTTTGGCTGGTGGTAAAATACTATTGCCAATCTTGAATATTTCCTTTGCATATCCATCAATGATTTATTTGATTTCAAAAGATAAAAGAAGAGAAGCAGTCTATTTAATGCTTATATGGGCTATTTCCCTCATTATTTTTGGGACAACCCTTTTCTCAATCTTTCCTGAAAAAGCAGAAAGGGTTGTGATAAATGGAAGAGAATACAGAGACGAGATGATGGAATGGATTAGGACAGGAGTGGGAAGAGAAACGAATCCAAGAGAGTTTATTCCGCAGCACCTAACACATATCGGAGTTTTTATAGTTCTTTCCTTTATTTCTGCTTCTTTACTTTCAATTACAATGGGGGCAATAATGGTAAATTACATGAACTTTTATGTATCCCAATTAATCATCCATTCAAAAAATAAATTTATTCCCATTCTTTTGGGCTGGCATTTCTGGTCTCTTATAAGGGTGGTCTCATTTGTAATACTGGGAGTCCTTCTTTCAGAACCATTGATCCTGCTCATAAAAAAAAGAAAAATGGAATGGGGAAAAGAGAAATCTCTCTTTTTAATTGCTGTTTTAGGCTTACTTCTCGATATCTTTCTTAAGCTATGTTTTGCTCCAATAATTGGCTTATTGTTTAAAAAAACTCTTTATTAAAGATGACAATTCTTCCTGCTCATCTTTTTTCCCTTTCCCTTCTTTGTTTATCTTCTCCCTCACCCTTTCCTTCTCATGCTCTTTTTTTTCGATAATCATATTTCTTCTTATGGGCTGATAATCCTGAAGGGAGCTGTAATACCATGTTCTCGTTTTTGCGTTATTTGGAGTCTGCTCGAGAGAGACAATTGTATTTGAAGAGGATTTATGACTGAAAAGAATTATATGAGAGCCAGCACTGTTTAGAGCATCTCCTGGCAAAAGGTTCACTGAAATCGCTGAGCCTTTTGGCCCCAGAGGATAACAATACTTTTTGTTTCCATTTGCGTCGTTATGGAATGTGGTGGTGGTGTTTCTTGAGGGCATTCTCCAGCAAATACTCACAAAACCTGAACAATCATTACCATAGTAGTTATACCATCTATTGCTTGCTCCCCAATAACCATAATAATCATAGGGAAGGTTATTCACTCCTTTGAGGAACTCAGAAAAATTCTCCTGCGGGTTATCCTGAGAGTAAAGAATTCCAAAATATGTGGAGCTAGGATAATACTCAGGAGGCTCTACGGCCGGGTTCCAACCTCTACATATTTTACTTGGAGACCATGGAGTCTCTATCATCTCTCTTGCAATCCTTAAAATCTCATCTCTTGTAATGCTATTCCATTTATCTCCATCCCAGCATAAAAAAGAAAAAATAAGAAGAAAAAGAGGAATTCCCTTCAACTCATTATCTCCAAACATTAACTTTCACATACTCTCTTCTAGGAAGAACCTGATATACCCATCCCCTCTCATCCACATATAGTAGCCTCGATGTCCATAGAAAGTAATCATTTTCAGGTATTTCAATCACAGAAAGAATTTCTCCAATCTTGCTAAGTTTTCTAACTTCTAACCCTACTTTATCATGGGAAATCATGTACTCCGTCTGGATGTAAATATTTCCATCTTTATCCTCATTAAGAAATTCAAGGGAAGCAATGTTATTCCTTTCTATTACAAATTTCGAAATTTTTCTTCCGTATAAATCAAACTTATTAACAAATCCGAACCTTCTATTTAAATATTCTACATCAAAATAATAAAATTCTTTTGAGTCCTTTCCCTCAAAATCAGCAGATATATTTTTAAAACTCTTTTCACTTTTTATGAAAAGCTTTCCTTTCCATAATAAAAGTTTAGAAGGTTTAAGAACAATTTCTGGCCTCACCCTTATGGATAACTTTTTCCCATCCTTCTTAATCTGAATTATCTCAGATGATTCTCTTTTTAGAAGAAAGATATCTCCTTCGGAGGTAACTGAAAGATCATCGTAAATCCCTTTAATATAAAAGGTTTTTATGACCCTCCTTTCCCTTCCAGAGAATATCTTTATGGAGGAATTAACAGGATCGGAAATGTAAATATTGCCTTCTCCATCCACGCAAAAAGAATTAGGGCCTATAGGAGGAACTTCGTTTTCAAAGATAAGACCCAGTTCATCTTTCCCAAAACCATAATTTATGGAATAAGATGTGGAAAGTTTATACTCTCCAATGGGTGAGAAGAGAAGGGATAAAATTAGAAGGTATTTCATATAAAAAAGAGGGGAGGGAATAATTTCCCTCCCCCGAGCATTTTAGAAATTAATATAGAAAGTGAGAACGAATCTTCGAGGTGAAGCGTAGGAAGTCGGGTTTCCAAAATTAGGGTTGGGACTAATCCATTGAGGTTGTTCCCCTACTAATGTGTAATCTAAATATTGAACGGGGTCAACGGAAAGGACGGTTTGTTTGTTGAATACATTCATTATTCTTGCCTCAATCACTCCGCTGAATCTTCCAAATGGAATTGTATGGGAGAGCTGAAGATCTAAGTTCGTCCATGTATCTGTCCTTCTGCTCCCCGCTTTCTCCAGATATGTTCTGTATCCAGTGTAGCTCCATCCTCTATAAGCTCTTCCCTGAGCCTGCCATGGAGCACCACTTTGAATTCTTAAATATCCACCAAGTGCTGTTCTCTTCCAGAATTCCCAGCTTGCGAAGAGCTTGAATATGTGGGTCCTATCTCCTGCCAGGATTCCATATCTATTAGGATCTGTCATATATAATCCTGCAGCATCGTCAAGAGCTGAGGACTGATAGAATAGAGATTCCGCGTAATCTAAGTCCCAGTTACCTTCAAGCCTGCTCCATGTATACATTGCAAGGAGAGACCACTTATCTGAAAAGGGTTTTTGTAATTGAATTGTTAGAGCTCTATACTTTCTTTCTGCGTAAGGAGTGTTTCCATAAACAAATTCTGAAGGAGCTAACCATGTTCCATAATTTTTAGAAGGGAAATCTTCAATTACATTCTTTATATATCTATATTGACCCCAGATATCAATAGCCCATTTCTTATTTAAGATAGGTCTGCTGTAACCGAAAACAAACTCATCCTGATAAGTAGGTTTAACATTAGATAATATAACCTTTCCTGTGGTGGCTGCCTGAGGAGTTTCTGAAATAAATGTTCCATCCATAGTAAATTGAGCGGTTAAATAATATGTCCTTTTTGGAGCAGCTGCTCTTGCAATACTCCTGTTATCCATGGCATAATATCTTCCATAGTTTCCGTAAAGCTTGTCTCCTGCTTTCTTATCAAGAACATATGTAAAGCCAATCCTTGGCTGTATCTCTTCTCCAAAATCAAATTGAAGTTTTCCACTCCTTATTGGCCATTGGGATTTGGGTAATGAAATATACTGAGGATCAGTGAAGTCAAATTTATTCTCACCAAAGGTTAAAAACTCATCCCTGTTGGCAAGAATCCCCAGATAAAGATTCAGTCTTTCTCCAATTGTTACTGTATCCTGTAAGAAAAATGCATATGTTCTACCTGTTGAATCCTGAACTGAGCCTTCAGGATAATACTGAGCGTAAATTTTCCCACCTGAAATCCAGACAGAACCCCATCCGTTTGATCTTCTGTCAATATGTTCTGTTCCGTTGTCATATCCTATTCCAGCTTTGATAATATGGCTATGGCCTTTGAAATCCAGATATTTACTGAAAACTAATTTAATTTCATCCCTTGAAAAATCCTGTATATTATACATAGATGCTCCACCAACATAACCTCGTGGAAGAGTTGGTATATATCCAGCTCTATTGTTGAAATATCCCATTTTATCAAGATTAGCTGGGTCCATTTTCGGCTTATATCCTAACTCAGTAACAGGCACACCTGTATAGTTCTGTTCTACATGGTCATACTTTAATTCAAGATAAGCGGTGGGAGAAATAGACCATGTCCATGAGAAGTAAAAAATCCTGTCAAGAGAGTCACCATTGGTGGCAGTAGAGGGAGCTGAGTCCACTCCAATTCCAGCATTTCTCGCTAATGCGTCGGAGTTCCTGAAGCTTGCAATAAAAAGATGTTTTGGATGTGGATTCGCAGAAAGCTTTACAAATAATTCTGTTGAGGATGATTTTGCCTCTGGAACAGGTCCAAGATTATTTTTCCTTTCCACTGTTTTAGAACTGGGAAGATTAGCAGAAATATACCACCAGACCTTGTCTTTTATAACAGGCCCACCAGCGCCAATTGCAGGTGTTAGATAAGTTGTCTTTGCAAATAATTCAGGGTTTACAGGTTTAGCTCTCCAGTTGTAAGGCTCTGCAACAAATCTAAAACTTCCGGAAACGTTATTTGTTCCTGATTTTGTGACTGCATTTACAACCATCCCCACTGCCCGACCAAATTCTGCAGAAATTGCCCCTCTCTTTATGTTAATCTCTTGAACGTCAAGCTCTGAGAAAGAAGAGAAAAGATTTCCAAAGAAAGGATTGGTCACATTTGAACCATCGTAAAGAAATACATTGTCCTGCTGATTTCCTCCAGCATTTAACCTTCCACCTGCTACACCAGAAGCGAGAGCAAGAAGTGCTGCGTAGGATCTCCCAAGAGGAAGAGCCCTAATTGTAGTGGTGTCAATATTTGTTGATACCTCAGTAGATTTCACATCCACAAGAGGAGCAGCCGCAGTAACAACAACTTCTTCAGCGATTTTTCCAACTACAACCATCAATGCCTCAACCTGTGTCTCCTTGTCAAGGGCAACAGTTACTTCCATTTCAAAGTCCATCATCTCAGGATGGGTAATTTTTAAATTGTATTTTCCAGGAAGAAGTCCAGCAAATCTGAATAGACCATTCTCAGTTGTTACATACTCTCTTCCTGCTGGAAGAAGATCTCCAGAAATCATTACTGTAGCATTTATCAGAGGTTCAAGAGTCTCTGCATTTTTTACAATCCCTGAAACAGAGCCCCTGGTTCCCACTGCTTGAGAGTAAGCAAAGGAACAAAGGGCGAAAACCATACTTAATAAGATAAAAAGTTTTAAACTTTTCATCTTGCATCTCCTCCTTATTTTTCAATTTGCCCATGCCATTTTTCCAATACAAACAAAAATAATTTTGCATTATTCAAATTCTTTCTTTCACCTCCTTTTTTGCCAAAGATTTTCATGTTAGCCACAATTCTTTGCTTGCTACCAAAGATGCGGATCCTAAAATCACTATATCAGAGCCAAGACTTGTTATTTCCACAGAAGTTTTTTCTGAAATCCATTGTAAAGAGCTTTTTTTAATCTCCTCTCTCAATGGGTTTAAAAGGTCTTCACCAAAGGGAATAGCACTTCCTGCAACAACTATCTTGCGAATATTCAAAATACTAACAAGGTTCGCTACTGCCAAACCCAAATAACGTCCAGCTTCAGTGATCAGTGATTTTACGGATATATCTCCTGATTTATAAGCCTTTAAAAGCATATTAATATCCACATCTTTAGAGCTGGAAACCAAACTCTTCAAAAACAGGTTTCTTCCGTTCATAACCATCTCTTTTGCTTTATCCAAAATTGCCTGCAAACTTGCCACAGTTTCCAAACATCCATAGTTTCCGCATCTGCAGAGCTTGCCATTTTCAACAACTTTCATATGACCAAGCTCTCCGGCTCCAAACTCTTCTCCACAATATAGCTTGCGATTAATAACAATTCCTGCTCCAATTCCTCTGCTCACTATCAATACAACAAGATTGTCCAAATTTTTATTTTTCCCAAAGGTAAATTCACCAAGAGCTGCAACCTGGCTATCATTTGCAATATAAACAGGTCTCTTATATCTAAATTTAAGCAAATCTCCTAAGGCAACACCTCTCCAGTTGAGATTTACTGCATGGTGAACAAAACCTCTCTCAGAATCTATAATACCTGGAGTCCCAATTCCTATCCCTAAAATATCACGGTGAGATCTTTCTATTAGAGAATCAATTAATTTATAAATAATTTCAAGAGCGGAATTTTCACTTTCACTGTGATTCGGCATGTAAGCTCTTTCAATAATTTCTCCCCTCAGATTCACAAGTGCTCCTTTAAACTCTGACTCACCCAGGTCAACCCCGATTATGAACTTGTTATTCTTTTCAAAACTAAGGAGAATAGGAGGTTTTCCACCCTTAGAGGCACCAAGCTCCTTTTCTATTACATAGCCTTCATCAATTAACTCCCTCACAGAGGAAGAGACTGTAGCACGGGTTAATCCAGTAATACGAGCCACATCCGCTCTGCTTATTTTCTCTCTATCATAAATTATTCTTAGAACTAACCTTTTATTGTGAATCTTTGTTTGCTGGAGAGTTGCCTTCTTCATCTAACACCCAACTAAGTATGTTTATTAAACATACAAACTTTTTCTATCATAAGTTTTTATCAATGTCAAGAGCTATCCTGACAAAAGGTAATATGGCTTTTGTAAGGGAATCTTGGCTAACTTGTCAAACTGAATTTCTTTCAAATCAAAATGAACTTAAAAAATAAAAACCTCTGCAGCGTCCTACTCTCCCACCCCCTTGCGAGGGCAGTACCATCGGCCCTGAAGGGCTTGACTTCCGAGTTCGGAATGGGATCGGGTATTTCCCCTTCGGTATAGCCACAGAGGTTTAAATTATTAAAACATTGCTGGATAAGATTTAAGATGAAAAACCCTATGGTCAAGCCTCACGGCCTATTAGTACCGGTCAGCTAAATCCCTTACGGGACTTACACCTCCGGCCTATCAACCTCGTAGTCTACGAGGAGCCTTCAGGGACCTACCGGTCCGGGAGATCTAATCTTGGGAAGGGCTTCCCGCTTAGATGCTTTCAGCGGTTATCCCGACCGAACATAGCTACCCAGCGATGCCCCTGGCGGGACAGCTGGTAAACCAGAGGTTCGTCCGTCCCGGTCCTTTCGTACTAGGGACTGCCTCCCTCAAATCTCCTACGCCCACCGTGGATAGGGACCGAACTGTCTCGCGACGTTCTAAACCCAGCTCACGT
>FWPU01000942.1_pt1:17500-91172 | contig 91172 bp, 74 predicted proteins | sample 2228361 | NCBI WGS metagenome assembly FWPU01 (sample SAMEA103939777, study PRJEB20133) | metagenome
CCCTAAAGCTATTTCGGGGAGAACGAGCTATCACTGAGTTTGATTAGCCTTTCACCCCTACCCTCAGCTCATCCGAGCTGTTTTCAACCAACACCGGTTCGGGCCTCCCCCGCTTGTTACAGCGGGTTCACCCTGGCCAAGGGTAGATCACTCAGCTTCGCGTCTATTCCCTGCAACTTAACGCCCTGTTCGGACTCGCTTTCGCTACGGCTCCCCTCTATAAAGAGGTTAACCTCGCTACAGAGAATAACTAGCCGGCTCATTTTGCAAAAGGCACGCCGTCACTCTGCCGAAGCAGAGCTCCGACTGCTTGTAGGCATAAGGTTTCAGGTTCTATTTCACTCCCCTTCCGGGGTGCTTTTCACCTTTCCCTCACGGTACTAGTTCACTATCGGTCGGAAAGTTGTATTTAGCCTTGGGAGATGGTCCTCCCAACTTCCCGCAGGGTTCCACGTGTCCCGCGGTACTCGAGAACCTAAGCCAGAGAGGAACTATCTTTTCGCATACAGGGCTTTCACCTTCTATGGCTGGCTTTCCAAAACCATTCTGCTAAGATAGCTCTTTTTAACTCTCCGAGGAAGTTGTGGCTTCCTCCGCTTAAGTCTCATGACCCCTTACTGGCAACGCCCACAAGCTTTAACACCAGCAAGGTTTAGGCTCTTCCCCTTTCGCTCGCCGCTACCGAGGGAATCGAATTTTCTTTCTTTTCCTCCAGGTACTGAGATGGTTCACTTCCCTGGGTTGGCCTCTCCATCCTATGTATTCAGATGGAGATACTCTGGCTTCACCAGAGTGGGTTTCCCCATTCGGAGATCCCCGGGTCAAAGCGTGCTTACCGCTCACCGAGGCATATCGCTGTTTGCCACGTCCTTCATCGCCACCTTCCGCCAAGGCATCCACCTTATGCCCTTAGTAGCTTGACCATAAGGTTTTTCACCGCAAATCTATCCAGCAAATAAATTTTCAAAGATCACACATAACCAAAGGAGCTTTCTGTCGGGAGAGATTTTGGTGGAGGTAAGCGGACTCGAACCGCCGACCTTCCGGGTGCAAACCGGATGCTCTCCCAACTGAGCTATACCCCCACAAGAAGGGTGAAAATTAAAATGCAAAATTAAAATATGTAAGCAAATCTCAAACCTTGAGTTACTCGCTTTTTAATTTTGCCTTTTTTCAACTGGTGGGCCTAAGTGGATTTGAACCACTGACCTCACCCTTATCAGGGGTGCGCTCTAACCAGCTGAGCTATAGGCCCCTTGGTTATGTAAAATTTTAAAAAGATCTTTCAAAACTGGGTAAAGCGAATGTAACTGAGAGTTAAATCCTTGAAAGGAGGTGATCCAGCCGCACGTTCCCGTACGGCTACCTTGTTACGACTTCGCCCCAATCACCAGCCATACCTTCGGCACCTGCCTCCCTTGCGGGTTAGCCCAGTGACTTCTGGTACAACTGGCTTTCGTGACGTGACGGGCGGTGTGTACAAGGCCCGAGAACGTATTCACCACGGCGTGGCTGATCCGTGATTACTAGCGATTCCGCCTTCATGCAGGCGAGTTGCAGCCTGCAATCCGAACTGAGAGCGGCTTTAGGGATTAGCTCCCCCTTGCGGGTTCGCAACCCTCTGTACCGCCCATTGTAGCACGTGTGTAGCCCTGGACATAAAGGCCATGCTGACTTGACGTCATCCCCACCTTCCTCCGGCTCATCGCCGGCAGTCCCCTTAGAGTCCCCGGCATTACCCGCTGGCAACTAAGGGTAGGGGTTGCGCTCGTTGCGGGACTTAACCCAACATCTCACGACACGAGCTGACGACAGCCATGCAGCACCTCTGCTGGCTCCGTGGGTTAACCACGGTCCATTCTCCTTTCGGGAATCTACCACCAGCAGTTCAAGCCCAGGTAAGGTTCTTCGCGTAGCATCGAATTAAACCACATGCTCCACCGCTTGTGCGGGCCCCCGTCAATTCCTTTGAGTTTCAACCTTGCGGTCGTACTCCCCAGGCGGGGCACTTAATGCGTTAGCTTCGGCACCCTCTGAATAATCAGAAGACACCTAGTGCCCATCGTTTACAGCTAGGACTACCGGGGTATCTAATCCCGTTTGCTCCCCTAGCTTTCGTGTTTCAGTGTCAGGGACAGTCCAGGAAGCCGCCTTCGCCTCCGGTGTTCCTCCCGATATCTACGCATTTCACCGCTCCACCGGGAATTCCGCTTCCCTCTCCTGCCCTCAAGCTATGCAGTTTCAAAGGCATTTCCAGAGTTAAGCTCTGGGCTTTCACCTCTGACTTGCAAAGCCACCTACACACCCTTTACGCCCAGTGATTCCGAGCAACATTTGCCCCCTACGTATTACCGCGGCTGCTGGCACGTAGTTGGCCGGGACTTCCTCTGGAGATAGTCAGATGAAAGCTATGTTAGAGCCTTCACCCATCGTCTCTCCTGACAGGGGTTTACAACCCGAAGGCCTTCATCCCCCATGCGGTGTCACTGCGTCAGGCTTTCGCCCATTGCGCAATATTCCCCACTGCTGCCTCCCGTAGGAGTCTGGGCCGTGTCTCAGTCCCAGTGTGGCCGGACACCCTCTCAGGCCGGCTACCCATCGTAGCCTTGGTAGGCCATTACCCTACCAACTAGCTAATAGGACGCAGACCCCTCCTCAGGCGGAAGCTCTCTTTCGAGGCGCCTCCTTTGAACGGAAAGACATTCGCCCTCCGTTATTATGCGGTATTAGCCCACCTTTCGGTAGGTTATTCCTCACCCGAGGATAGGTTACCCACGCGTTACTCACCCGTTCGCCACTGACCAAGAGAGTTGCCCCTCTTGATCCGTTCAACTTGCATGTGTTAGGTGCACCGCCAATGTTCGCTCTGAGCCAGGATCAAACTCTCCAGTTTTTATGAAGCTTTACAGCTCCATTTCTTTATCTCTTCGCTTTACCCAGTTTTCAAAGATCTTTATCTTCACCTTCTATCCCGAGAAGGCAATTTCTATTTTACCAAATTCAATTTTTTTGTCAAGATATCTTAAATTTTTTTAGAACTTAATTTCATATATATAATATGAAATTGTTTGGTTTTTGTCAATAGTTCATTTTTTGTTTTCTGAAGCTCTTTTACGTTAAGGCTATTCTTTTTAAAGTTCTATTCCTTTCCTCGCAACAATTCCCTTTTTGAAATAATGTTTCACCTCTATCATTTCTGTGACAAGATCAGCTCTCTCAATTATGGATGGAGGTGCATATCTGCCAGTTAAAATCAATTCCACATCTTCAGGCTTCTGGTCAAGAAATTCATGCAATTCCCTCTCTTCAACCAAACGAAAATAAATTGCAACATTCACTTCATCAAGAACCACTATTCTAAATTCTCTCGATTTCATTTTCAAAAAGCACTTTTCTAATCCGTTTTTAGCAAGTCTTATATCTTCTGGGTCTGGCTCCTTCTCTACATGTAAAAAACCCTTTTTTCCGAATTGCTCAATCATTATTAAATCTTCGATTTTTTTGATAGAAAAAAGCTCACCGTATTCCTGTCCCTTCATGAATTGTCCTATATAGCTTTTGTAGCCCCAGCCAGCTGCTCTCAAACAGAGCCCAAGAGCTGCAGTGGTTTTACCTTTCCCATTTCCAGTGTAAACCTGAATCAAACCTTTGAACTCTTCACTCACTTTTTGCCTCTCTGGTAACCAAGCTATAAATTACAGGAATTACAAAAAGGGTAAGTAAAGTTGCAGTTAAAAGTCCAGAGCCAAGAGTCAACCCCAGGGAAACCCTCATTTCTGCTCCTTCAGAGCGGGAGAAAATCATGGGAATAACAGCAAATATAGTAGTAAGAGAGGTTATTAGAACTGGTCTCAATCTTAGAGAGGCACCTTTTACAATTGCTTCAACTTTTTTTAATCCCTGAGCTCTCAACCTGTTTATAAAATCTATCATTACTATTCCGTTGTTCACTGCAATCCCACTCAGCATTACAAAGCCCATGAGAGAGGGAAGACCTATGTTCACTCCACCAATCCAGAATCCAAATACCACCCCAATGAAGGAAAGAGGAACTGTAAACATTATTACCAGAGGATGGATAAGATTTTCAAAAAGGGACGCCATAACCATGTAGGAAAGAAGAGAAGATAAAATTAAAACCCATGCAATGGTTTTAAAGGACTCCATCATATCTTTGTATTGTCCGCCTATCTCCATGAAATATCCAAAAGGAAGTGATTTCTGAATATTTTCTACCCTCTTCTTTATTTCTGATGAGATTCCCCCAAGATCTCTTCCAAAATAGTTAGCGAGGATGGACACCTTTCTAACCTGTCCCTCCCTCTCTATTCTCACAGGACCGGTCTCTTCAGTAATTTCTGCTATATCTCTCAGAAAAATTCTCTTGCCCATAGGTGTAATTATTGGGATTGAGAGGATATCCTCCATTGTCCTGAGATCATAAGGGTTGAGCCTCACCCTTACATCCAGCTCCTCTCCCCTTGCTTTATACCGTGTAGAAACCTTTCCAAGAGTGTGAGCTTCGATAGTGGAGCCCACCTGAGCAATTTTCAAACCGTGTCTTGAAGCTTTCTCTCTGTTTATGGATATATGGTATTCAGGCTTCCCTTTTTCAAGGGATAATCTTAGGTCTCTAATTCCTTCAATATCTTTTATCTCATCTATGATCTTCCAGCCTGTAGTTCTCAAAATTCCCAAGTCATCACCAAAGATCTTTATTTCAATAGGAGCAGTTGATGCTCCAAAGCCCATGCTTGACATATCTATAACTTCGATTATTGCGTGCTCATACGGAGGGATTCCTTTCCTAAGCCTCTCAAGGATTTCATTGGCGCTCTCTTTTCTAAGGCTTCTTTCTACCAGACTGCCCATGAAGAAGCCCTCATGAGGCCCTGAAGCTGAGAACTCAGAGGGGACCTGCTCTTCAGATTCTGCTCCAGCAAAGGTCATTATACTGGTTATAGATTTCTCTTGAATCGCCCTTTCTTCAAGAAGATTCAGAACCCTGGCGGTCTCATTTAAAGGAGTTCCTACAGGGAGTTTTATCCTCATCATGAAAAAGCTTCTGTCCGTGGATGGGAAAAATTCTTTCCCCACAAAGAAAACAGCCACAGCTATGGAGAAAATGAAAAGCACAGAAATTGCTATTAGCAATACTGTTCTCTTTTTGAGTATTTTCGCTAATGCTCTCTCATACCAAGCTCTGAATTTATCGAAGTAGTGAACTCTTTTTTCTCTTTCCTCCTTATAAATAACAGATGCCAGCATGGGCACAATAGTTATAGCTACAAATAGAGAAGCTAACAAACCAAAAGCTATAGTTAGTGCGAAGGGACGAGCAAGCTTTCCTACAAGGGCTTTTGCAAACAGCATGGGGAAGAAAACCGCAATTGTTGTAAATGTGGATGCAGTTATAGCAAGAAAGACCTCCTCCGCCCCAAAAGAAGAAGCTTTTATCTTGGGCATTCCGCTTTGAATATGCCTGTAAATGTTCTCTATTACCACCACTGCATTGTCCACCATCATTCCCACACCAAGAGCAAGCCCCACAAGAGTTATAAAATTAAAGGTATAACCAGCAGCGTATAAAGCAATGAAAGTTGCAATAATGGAAAGAGGTATGGAAAGTCCAATAGTGAGGGTGGGCCTCCAGTTACCTATGAAAATGAAAAGAACTGTAATAGCAAGGAGAGCTCCTAAAAGGGCATTGTTTGATGTTCTTGATGCCATAAGCTCGATAAATTCTGAGAAATCCAGGGTTAGATAGAAATTAGTCCCTTCCGGAAGAGTCTTTTTGATCTCCTCAAGCTCTCTTTTCACCTTTCTTGCCACTTCTACTGTGTTTCCTTCCGAGCTTTTTTGAATCCACAAAAGCACACCTTCCCCTCTCTGAATTCTTGCCATATTTCTTATATCCTTATACCCATCCACTACTTCTCCCACATCTCTTAAATATATAGGCGCTCCACTCTGAGAAACACCAATAACTGTGTTTGCGATATCATCAAGGGTTTTAAATTCTCCTATGGTTCTTATTATGTATTCTCTGTGACTTCTTGTTATATATCCTGCTGGTAGATTTATATTTTCAAGCCTTAGGGATGCTATTACAGCATCAATGGTAAGTCCTCTTGACTCCAGAGCTGATTTGTTCAATTTAACCTCGATTTCCCTCTCCTTTGTGGACATCACCATAGCTGAAGCAATTCCATCAATCCTTTCCAGTCTATCCGCCACATTCTTTTCTATTAAAGTTTTAAGGTCTCTTTCATCAAGAGAAGGGTTTGCTACTCCATAAAAGAGAACGGGAAAATCAGTAAGGCTGAACTTATAAACAAGAGGGTCTGAAGCTCCATCTGGTAACATAAATTTGTAAAGGGCTATTCTATCCCTTACATCTTGAGCAGCATAATCAAGATTTGTCCCCCATTCAAACTCCACCACAATTAGGGAAAGACCTTCCTGACTGAAAGATCTCACATTTTTCACTTTGTTAACCGTGCTTATCCAGCTCTCTACAGGTTTGGTAATCATGGATTCGATATCTTCTGAAGATGCACCCTTATAAGCTGTGACCACTGTTATTTGCGGATACTCGATTTCTGGGAAAAGCTCGAGCCCCAGCTGATTGTATGCGATTATTCCTACCACCACAATTATTAATATCAACATGGTGGTGGTTACTTTATGACTAACTGAAAATTGTGGGATGCTCATTCCTTCCTCCTATTCAATTATCTTAACATTAGCTCCTTCTTTAAGCCCCAGATTTCCTTCCACAACATACACTTCGCCTTCTTTTAAACCTTCTACGATCTCCACATGAACACTGTTTCTGAGACCAGTCTTAACGCTTCGCTTGAAAGTTTTTCCATTCTCAACTACAAAAACTGAATCCTCAATTAAACCCTCTTTTTTTATGGCAATGACATTATTTCTTGTTTCTGTTTCAATGATGACAGTTCCAAAAACTCCTGGTTTAAGAAGTAAATCTGGATTATCAAACTCAGTTCTCACCTTGAAAGTTTTTGTATCAGGATCTGCTGCAAGATTGACAATGGATACGCTTCCTTTAAATTTTTTTCCAGGAAGGGAAGAGACCTCAAGATATGCTATCTGGCCCTTCTTGATACTGAAAATATCTCTTTCTGAAACATCGAGATCGATCTTTATCCTTGAAAAATTCATCAAAACAAGGACCCCTCCCCTACTACCGAACCCTCCCATCATGGGATTTACAACATCTCCTTCCTCAGCAAGCCTTTCCACTATTACTCCATCAAAGGGAGCCTTCATTATGGAAACATCTTGCTGGTATTGGGCAAGATTTAAAGCTGCCTGAGCTTGTTGAAATTGTGAGTGAGCTGCTTCATATGCAAGTTTCACCTTCTCAAATTGCTGGGAAGATATAGCATTTTCCTTATAAAGTTTCTCCATTCTAAGATAATTTGTCTTTGCATCATTAAGGTTAGCCTTTGCCACTTCGAACCCAGCCTTTGCCTGCTCAAGCTGAAGATCTATGTGACGATGATCCAGCTCTGCCAGAACCTGACCTTTCCTGACCCTATCTCCTACATCCACATATATTTTATAAAGTTTACCTGAAATATCTGGAACAATAGTGGCTCTATCCATTGGCTCAAGATTACCTACAAAAGATAGTGTCTTAGCTATTCCCCTTCTTTCCACCCTTTCAACTTTAACAGGAAATAAAACTTCAGGGGAAGGAGAGTTAGTGTCCGCCAATTTGTCCTTTTTACAAGAAGTTAGTCCAATAGCTAAAATCGCTATTGTAATCAAAATTAAAAAAACTCTTCCTCTCATTGTGATCTCCTTTCTCGAAAGATTGTTTTTGTTTGAAGCTAAATTTTCATTGCTCATTTTTAATTAACTCCTCAACAGAAGCAGAAACCGACCTCTCTATTTTTGCGAGAGCAATATTATAATTGAACAGAGCCTGGGCAAGATTTTTCTTCGCTTCTGTAAGAGCCATATGGGCAGATAAAACATCTAAGTATGTTGCCAGCCCTTCTTCATAATTCAATTCAGCAATTCTTACAGTCTCCTCTGCTTGAGCAATGTTTGCCTTCTGAGATTCATAAGTTTCTTTAGCTTCTTTGAAGCTCAGTATCGCATTTTTTACATCAAGGGAGATACTTTGCTCCGCGCTCTTTAAAAGATACTCCGCTCTTTCTATGCTCGCTTTACTCTGTGAAATTTTTGCTTCTCTCGAAAATCCATCAAATAGCGGAAAGGTTAGAACAAAATTTACAGTGTAATAATTCTCCAGCTCCTTTTTCGAAAATGAAAATCTATCAGCTCGCCAGTTAAAATCTCCAGCAATGGTGAAATTCGGGATAAAGGATGCCCATGCAAGTTTTAGCATTTCCTGAGACATTCTTTTCTGGATCTTGAGCTGGTTAATTTCAGGACGCTTCTGTAAAGCAACTGAAAGCAATTTTTCAGGATCTATTTCAACAGGTATATAACTCATGCTATCTTTAAGAATTATTTCATCTTCGGAACCCAATCCTAAAAGCGTCTTCAAACCAACCTCAGCGAGTTCCACTGAATTTTTTGCCTTTATCACCTGAGGTTTCAGATTGGCTACCTGAACCTCGGCTCTCATCAAATCAAGGCGAGATGCTATACCAGCTTCAAGAAGCTTCTTTGTTCTCTCAAGATTCTTCTCTGCCAGGGCAAGGGCGTCTTCGGAAACCTTCAAAATTTCTTTCGAGAGCAAAACACCATAATAAGCCCTTTTTACCTCAAAAATGAGTTCCTGCCTCGTTTGGTTATCCATCTCTCTTGTCAAATTGTAATTTAACTTAGCTTGATTGTATGAAGATAGAAGTTTACCTCCTGTAAAGACTGTCTGAGTCATTCTTATGGTGTATTGATAATCTTTGGTAAAATCGAATTTTGCCACCGTGGGAGGCTGTCCTGGAATAAAGGAAGGTATTTCTATGGTAAAAAGTTTCTCTTCCACAGTCTTCATTGCTGATAAATCGAGCCTGGGAAGAAAATAAGATAGTGCCTCCTGTTCCTGGTTTTTAGCCTCTTCCATCCTTTTTTTCATGGCAAGTATATTAGGATTTTTCTCTATGGCAATTTTTACGCTCTCGTTAACTGTAAGCTCAAGCTTCTCTGCAAGAATAAAATTACAGAAAATTGCAAATAAAACTGAACCTAATTTCAAAAACTTCATATCCTCCTCCTTTCTGTATATGCGAGAAATAGAAACATAATTTCTTTTATCATTTAATCTCTTTCAATCCTCTCTTTGTCTTCTATCTTTTGAGAGCAAAGGCCATGAAAAAAAGCATCTAAAATAATTTTACTTATTTCCTCTTTTCCAGTGCGAAACTCAAAAGAATATAACTTCTCGAACATGGGAAGGAGAATTATAAGCCTTAGATAGCTTAAAAAGAGAAGGGTTCCTATCAACGGCTCTATTTTCATTATTTCGCCTTCTCTTATTCCACTTTCTACTATATGAGACAGAACTAATATCAGTTTTTTAACTTTCGGAATAACTTTGTTTTTGAATTTTCTGATTAAATTTATAGAGACTTGGATGTTCTCAATGGAAATAAATGCTTGCAAATTTTGTGCTCTCTCAGTGTAATCAAGGAAACTTTTATATAGCTTTTTGAGCTTTTCAGAAGATTTCATATTTTCCTTTGCCACGCTTTCCATAAAATCTATCACTTCATTAAGCCTTTTCTCTATCAATGCCAGGTAAACACTCTCTTTGTCCTTAAAATAAATATATATAGTCCCTTTTGCTATGCCAGCTGTCTGAGCTATTTCTTCCATTGTAGCTGGATAAAATCCTTTTTTAAAAAAAACCTTCTCAGCTGAATTAATTATTAAATCTCTTTTCATTGCTGACTGACTGGTCATTCAAAATTATAACATAAAAATTTTAAAAGTCAACTCATGGAATTCCATAAAACTTTTTTCAAAAGATAGAAATATAACTAAATTCCGAAGGATGTTCCCATTGCCATTGCCATTTTAACGAGATCAGAGTCAGGTGATACTCTTCTCGGTTTGTCTATTATGTCTTTAATGTCAATTGTTACAATATCATTCCCTCTTAAAGCCACCATCTTTCCAAATTCTCTTTTTCTGCAAGCCACTACTGCATGATATCCAAATCTGGAAGCAAGAATTCTATCAAACGGAGATGGCGAGCCTCCTCTCTGGAGGTGTCCAAGAATAGTAACCCTCGTTTCTATCCCGGTGAGCTCCTCAATTTCATCTGCTACCTTAGCGCCTATTCCTCCAAGTCTTACGGGCATGTCAGGGTCCTCCACCTTTTTCCTGTAAACATAATCGCCTCCCTCCTCTTTTGCGCCTTCCGCAACCACAATAAGACTGAATCTCTTTCCCACTTTCAATCTTTCAAATATCTTTTCTGCGACTTTTTTTATGTTGAAAGGAATCTCAGGGATAAGTATCACATCTGCTCCTCCCGCAATCCCAGCGTAAAGAGCAATCCAGCCAGCGAATCTTCCCATTACCTCCATCACCATTATTCTGTGGTGAGACTCAGCTGTGGAATGGAGTTTATCCAAAGCAGCAGTGGCAACTTGAAGGGCTGAGTCAAAACCGAAAGTTATATCAGTTCCACCCAGGTCATTATCAATTGTTTTTGGAATTCCTACAACAGGGATGCCCTTTTCAAAAAATTTATATGCAATCGCCTGTGTGCCATCTCCTCCTACTGTTATAAGACAATCGAGTTCATTGTATTCAATGGTTTTTATTGCAATATCAGAGTAGTCCTCGTAAGTCTTTTGTCTATCTTTGTAAACAAGCCATTTAAAAGGATTATCTCTATTGGAAGTTCCAAGTATGGTTCCTCCCTTCGGAAGTAATCCGGAAACCTCCTCACTTCTCAAAGGTCTGACTCTCTTTTCCACAAGACCTCTATAACCATCCTCAATTCCATAAACTTCCATTTCATAATTATTTGAAGCAGTTTTTACCACTGCCCTTATAACTGCATTCAAGCCAGGACAGTCGCCTCCTCCAGTAAGAATTCCAATTCTTCTCATATTTACCTCCTCTCTAAAAATGAAATAATAAAAAGGTCAAAAAGTTATACGGAAATCGCTAAATTCCCCTTTAAATTCCATCCATTCAATCTCTATATTTTCCACCACAGCCAAGGGAGGTCCTTTTTTAACTTCTTGAAGAAATTTCTCAAGGCTTTCTTCCTCCCCTTCAGCCATGATCTCCACACAACCATTCATGAGGTTTTTCACCCACCCATTAATTCCCCACCTATTAGCCTGCCTTCTCGTAAAATCTCTAAAGAAAACACCCTGCACTCTGCCTGAAACAATTGCATGAACTCTCTTTTTCATCCAAAAAATTATAGCATAATTATTATGGTTAAGAAAATAGACGCATTAATCATATAAAAAGTCTCTTTAATATTAGAATTTTCTCTGCGTTGATTTTTCGAGAAAGGGTCAAATTTGGCTATTTTTCTTAAAGTCTAAAATATTCTTGTGGAAATAAAGGAAAAACATCGAAAACAAGGAAAGAGCTGAAATGACTAAGCCCACTTTGAAATATGGCGAGTTGTATTTCATCTCTAATTTTGTTGAGCCTCGAGGTATTGCAAGGGAAATATGACCATTATATGGCTTTGATTTTATCTCTTCATACCTTCCTCCCCGATGCAGCCTAAACTTTAATATTCTCTTATACAACCTCCAATCAAGACCCTCAAATACCGCTCGGCTCTCCTCTTTCACTTTTATCTTCCAAATTCTGTGATTTGGATAGGAATACTTCTGAATGCACTTACCTTCGGGTATAAGTTTGGGATTAGAAGTGAAATAAATAGGAAAATCAGGGATTTCTAACGAGGCGGTTCCCCTTTGCCAAGCACTGCAAACCTTGTTTAAATCCAAATATATAAAAATAATGAAAAGCAACAGGAAAATATGAAAAAGAATTAAGCCAGTCTTGGTTCTCTTCATCTTTTTCTGAAAGTGGGTTATAAAAAGAGCACTCAATAAACCTAGCCCAAATAGCCCCATCACAAAATACCTTGGAGGTATCCTTTGAGTCTCTAAAATAGGAAACTTTCTCACTATGTAAAATAGAGAGAATGAATCAAATCTCACTGTCAAAAGTACAAAGAACAAAGATGTAAAAAGAGCGGGTCTGTTTGCTTTCATACCAAAAAATATCGCAAAAATGAAAAGTATTATCAATGGTATTCCTATATAATTAGCATACTCTGCACCCCAATTCGGAGTGGTTAACGCAGTGAAAAGATCTTTCAGAGTATAGGGAGGGGCTATCCCCCCTCTTGGATCAGGAGTTGCTTCAGGAGGCTTATAAGTTCTGAAAAAATGAAGCATCGGGATAATTTTTATACTCCCCACAAGGAAAGAAAATAAATAGAATTTTGCCAGCTCTATAAAATACAGAATTCTTCTCGATTCAAAAAATATTAAAATACTGTATAATCCTATAAAAAGATTAATCCAGATGAGTATATGAATTCCACCTTCAAAAAATATCATAAGATTCATAAATACCGCAGGAAAAAGATAATTCTTGTTTTCAAAAGATTTTAAATAAAAATAAAAAACCCACGGGAAAAGATAGAGGGTTTTCCAGTTGATATGGCCAGAGTTATACTGAGATACAATATTATCTGAGAGAAAGAAAATTATAACCCATAGAATTGTCCCTAATTTGCTGAATTTGAAATGTTTTCCTAAAGCAAAAATTCCAAAAATTCCAATAATCAGATGAAGAGCTAAAGAAATTTTTTCCGATATAACAATATCAGGAATAAAATAGAGAAATATAAAAGGAGTTAAAAGCGGTGTCTCAGGCATGGAAAAGTATTCATAAGTGAAAAATTGTTCATAAGTATATCTTATATAGCCCCACCCCCACAGAAAGTGGGGAAAAGAGTTATATTGAAGAATCGCTTTTTTAGAAAAATGATAATAACCCAACATCCTCGCGGCTTCGGATGGTATCCAATAAAATATATAGTTTTTATAAGAGAAAATAATGAGTGGTAAAGAAATAAATATCAGAAGTGTATCAACTATCCCCTTCCAAATGCTTATTCTCACTTTTCCCCCTTGCCTTTTCAAGGATAACGAAAATAAAATCAAAATTTTGAGCAGGTGGAATCAAATAAATCCCAGCTACATCCCTTCCCAATTTTTTTATGAATTCAATGGCAATAGCCTTTCCCACCTCTGGCTGTTCTTTTTCCTTGGCTGATTTCATTCTTTCTCTAATTTCATCAGGGATAGTAATACCTGGCACTTCGTTGTGGAGAAATTCAGCATGTTTTGCGCTCTTTAACGGCAAAATTCCTATAATTATAGGCACTTGGAAAGGAACAGCTTCCCTCATAAAATTCTCAAGGATAAAGAGATCGTATTGTGGCTGGGTGAGGACAAAATCAGCACCAGCATTTATTTTCTCCTCCAGCCTTTTTAACTCTCCCTTAAGATCAGGAGAGGAAGGATTCACTGCTACGCCGACGCGAAAAGATGTCGGACTTCCTATAATGTTTCCAGCCATATCCTTTCCTTTGTTAAATTCCTTTATAAGTTTTACAAGCCCCACAGTATCAATATCGTAAACAGAAGTTGCTTTAGGGAAATCTCCTATTTCAGTGGGGTCTCCTCTCAAAGCAAGTATGTTTCTTATTCCAAGAGCAGATGCGCCGAGTAGCTCGGACTGAATGCCGAGAAGATTTCGATCTCTACAGGTGAAGTGTAAAATTGTCTCTATTCCCACCTTTTCCTGAACAAGATGAGCAAGGGCAATGGAGCTCATCCTCATTCTCGCCATCGGATTCTCCGCTATATTTACAGCATCAATTCCCAGTTCCATTAATTTTTTGACAGTGGAAAGAATCTCAGAACAATTAAGACCCTTTGGAGGATCTATCTCCACTGTAAAGACCCTTTCCTTTCCAAGTTTTTTCTGGAAGGAAGAGGATACCTCCACTTTTTCTTCAATTTTCTCGATCTCTCTAATCTCCACAAACACCTTCTTCTGTCTTGACCTCGGTTTCTCCCCCTTCACCACTTCAGCTATTGCCTTTGTATGAGTAGGATTGGATCCACAACAACTTCCTATTATATTTGCTCCATTCTCCAGGTATATCTCCGCATATTCCTTAAAATATGCAGGGGATGAGAGATAGATGGTCTTTCCTCTAACCACTGTGGGATAACCAGCGTTTGGCATTACAGAGAAAAGATTTTGATTATCTCTCAAATAAGGCATCGCTACCTCCGCGGTTTCCTGAGGCCCTATTGTGCAATTGACTCCCACTACATCAGCTCCAATCTCCTTAAGCTCATTCAAGGATCTAAAAATATCGTCTCCAAATTTTGTTTTACCATCCGCAAGGAAAGTCATGGAAACAATAACTGGAAGATCTGAGACGCTCTTTGTAGCAACAAGAGCAGCTCTCGCCTCCAAGAGACTGGAAATTGTTTCAATTATTATAAGATCCACGCCCGCAGAAGTAAGAATTGATATTTGCTCTTTGAAAACCCTCACCATATCATTGAAGGAAAAAATACCGTAAGGTCTTAACATTACTCCCAGAGGACCCACTGAGCCAGCTACTAAAACATTTTTCCCTCCAGCCTCCCTAGCTATTCTTACCCCTTCTTCATTTATCTCTTTTATTTTATTTTCGAGATTAAATTTGGAAAGCTTTACAGAATTGGCTGAAAAAGTATTGGTTTCTATTATCTCAGCACCAGCTTCAACATATTCTTTATGTATGGAAAAAATTAAGTCTGGATTTTTAATATTTTGAAATTCCTTACATTCGTCATGCGGAAGGCCTTTTTCAATAAGATATGTTCCCATGGCACCATCTGCCACAAGAACTCTTTCCTTTAATAGTTCGAGCAAATTGTTCATAGTTTAAAATTTATCACATAAAATTTAAAATAACAATTTTCTTCCAAGCCTCATTTTATCCCTTAAAATGAGAACTCTATGGGAGAAGAAGAAAACAAACCTTTACTTCTGATTTTCATTTAAAAAATCTTGCTTTTCAGGTCTTGAACCTTTATTTTCAATATATTCCCGGTCTATCTCTTCTTTATATCTCATTATAGAGTAATTCCACCATCTCACAATCTACTTGAAAATTCCAGTGTTTGCAGGAGTTGAGTCAGTCTATTGTTAAGTCTTCCAAACCTATAATCTTGCATTCAAGCCTCCTTCTAATTCTAAGATCTCAATAGCTGATACTGTCTCAGATAAGGCTAAAGCGGGAACCTCTATAGCAATTTCCAAATCTTGATGAATCCCATACCTACCTTTTTTATAAATCCCATCTCTATAAGAACTTTATCAAGGGATTCAATATCAGAATACGCAAGATCAATGTCAGAAGCAAAATATACTTCACTTGAGTAATAAGAAATAGGGGACCCTCCTATTATCGGGGGCTCTTTCCCTTTTCCCTGAATAATTTTTGAGATCACTCTCACTGTATATAGTTGTTTCTTTAAAGAGGATTTTATCTCCGATATTTTATAAAGTATTTCTTTAATTTCCATAAGTATTATAACTATTCCATCCAAAAAGTGCGAATGGCAATTTTATCTATGTTTATGTTAAACTGATAAATGAAAATTCACTTTTGAGGGAGAATGGTATCTAAAAAAAGAATTTCAAAAATAATAGAAACTCTAAAAGAGAAACTAAGGGGCTTTAAAAACCCTATCGTTACTGACATTGCAGTCCAGACAAAAGATCCATTCAAAGTTCTTATTTCATGCCTTCTATCCCTAAGAACCAAGGATTCTGTTACTGAGAAGGCATCTGAGAGATTGTTCAAGATTGCCTGCACACCTGAATCCATTTTTAATCTGCCTGTTGAAGAGATAGAAAAAGCAATTTATCCTGTGGGGTTTTATAAAACAAAGGCAAGAAGAATTAAAGAGATCTCAAGAATTTTAAAAGAAAAATACAATTCCTCAGTCCCTGACACTATGGGGAAACTCCTTGAACTTAAAGGGATAGGAAGAAAAACAGCAAACATAGTAATGGTTTATGGGTTTGGGAAAGAGGGGCTACCCATAGACACTCACTGCCACAGAATTCCAAATAGATTGGGATGGATTAAAACAAAGAACCCTTATGAAACAGAAAAAGCTCTGAGAAAATTAATTCCTAAAAAATACTGGTTTGATTTTAATGACCTCTTTGTCCAGTTCGGACAGAGTATTTGCAAACCCGTAAAACCCCTTTGCAATATTTGCCCAATAAAAGAATATTGTAGATACTACAAAAAACATTCTTAAATCTTAAAAAAGAAATAGTTGATGAAATCAGTAATTAAAAGATTAGTTCTAAACTTTTGAAAGCATTTGCAGAAGAACCAATGAAATCCCACTTCTTAAGGGACAATATGATTCATTTTCTTATCCTTTATTTTTTCTTTAAAGCAGAGCAAAAATAAAATTACCTATACCTTTTAGAATATTTATTTTCGTTCCTCTTTCTCAAAACAAGAAATGCCCGGATAAGAGTATCGAGGTCGCCGTCAAGAACTCTCTGGACATCTCCTATCTCTACTTTGGTTCTGTGATCTGTGATTTTCTGATATGGTTGAAGCACATATGATCTTATCTGATTGCCCCATGCTATCTCTCCCTTTGAATCTTCTATAGCCTGAATCTTTTCCATTCTCTTCCTTTTTTCCAGTTCATACAGCCTGGATCTTAAGATTTTCATGGCTACCTCTCTATTTCTATGTTGGGAACGCTCATTCTGACAGGAAACAACAATTCCTGTGGGAATATGGGTTATTCTCACTGCTGAATCCGTAACATTTACATGTTGCCCTCCCTTCCCACTAGAGCGGAAAGTTTCTATCTTTAAATCCTCGGGTTTTATTTCCACTTCAATGTCATCCTCTACCTCTGGATATACGAAAACTGCTGAGAAAGAGGTATGTCTTCTTTTATTTGCATCGAAGGGTGATATTCTAACAAGTCTATGAACTCCAGATTCAGCACTTAAAAGTCCAAAAGCATGTTTACCCTCCACTCTAATTGTCACACTTTTTATCCCTGCTTCCTCTCCCGGCTGTAAATCCACTATCTCTGTTTTGAAATTCTTATCATCGCAGTATCTTAAATACATCCTCATAAGCATCTGAGCCCAATCCTGGGATTCGGTTCCGCCTGCTCCTGGATGAATTGTCAGAATTGCATTCCTTTTATCATCCTCTTCATAAAATAGAGTTAATATCTCCACCTCATCAATTTTCTTTTTTAGCACGGTTATCGATTCTATCAGATCTTTCTGAACCTCTTCTCCCTCTTCACCCAGCTCCAGTAAAACCTCTATATCTTCTGCCCTCCTTCTTAAATTTTCAAATAGATTTAAAGTCTCCTCTATATCCTTTTTTTCTTTTGAAAGTTCTCCAGCTTCCTTAGGTTTAGTCCAGATATCCGAGCCCAAGAGTTTTTTATTTATCTCTTCAAGTAAAGATCTTTTCTTTTCTATTTCAAAGAAAACCTCTTAGCTCTTCAATTCTTTTCATTATTTCTTCGAGTTCTTTTCTTGCTTCGTTCAATTCCATATCTCCTCCCTAATGAAAGAATAAAAAAAATGGCTGAGATAGTCAAGCAAAACTTTGCAAAAAGGTCTCCATGCTTGGAATAAAATGTTTTATAATTTATTGGATAAATTTCCGCAGAGGCGAAATCCATTTGCCCCATTTCTATTTTATGGATGACCCTTCCAAAGGGATCTATAATCCCGCTGACACCAGTAGATGTGGCTCTAAGCAGATATCTTCTGTTTTCCACGCATCTCATCACAGCTATATAAAAGTGCTGATAGGGAGCATCACTTTTACCAAACCAGCCGTCATTGGAAACTGTGGCAAGGAACTGAGCTCCTTCCTTTACAAATCTTCTGACAAGGTCTGGGAATATTATCTCATAGCATATAGGTGAGCCAAACCTAATCCCATTAACCATGTGAAGAACAAGGCTGTTTCCTGGAGTATATTCTCCCACTTCTTTTGTTATACTTTCGAAGAAACTCAAAATTTTTTTGAATGGAACATACTCACCAAAAGGAACAAGGTGGGTCTTGTCATATACTGATGATATTGAATGATCAGGAGAGATCATAAATACAGAGTTATAGAATTTTCCCTCTCTCCAGTCAGTGAAACTCACAAGGATAAATAGATTGTTTCGAGAAGATAGATTTTGAATAATATCTTTCCTTGGATCGTAACGAAAAAGAATTGGTACAGAGGTCTCAGGCCAGATAATCAATTTTGCTTTTGATTCCATGGCTTTTTCTGTGAGCTCTATGTAATCTCTTAGTTTTCTTTCGAGAAGGAGCTCATCGCCTATGAGGTCTTCATCCATACTTGTATTTCCCTGTATTACAGCTGTCTTTATAGGCTTCTCCTCCTTGAAATCTTTTTTAAGCTCAAGAAGACCAAAAATCAGGCTAAAAGATATTAAAGCTGTGGAGGGAAGAAGCCATTTTAAATTTCTCGATTTCAATGTAAAGGCAATGGAAGTATTCAATAAAATAATTACAAAAGAGACACCGTATACTCCTGTCAAAGTGGAAATCTGAATTAATAGGATAAAATGAACTTGAGAATATCCCATTAGATTCCACGGAAACCCCGTCAAGAAAAAGGAAAGAATGTATTCAAGGGAAACCCAGGATAAGGGAAGTAGAAAAAATTTTATAATCTCTGAAAAATGGGAAAATAAATTGTTCAGCAGAAAAATAAAACCAAACATAGCTGAAAGAGCTAAAACAAGCAATAAAAAGAAAGCAATGGAAAGTAAAGGGTTAAGTTTACCATAGTGAGTCATTACTCCTGTAAGCCAGTAAAGGGAGATAGTGTAAAAGGAAAAAGCCCAGGAAAAACCAATTAAGAAAGGGTATTTCCTCTTTGAGAGAAGAAAGAATATTGGAATGGAAAGGGAAAACCAAGCAATGGGAAATATGGATAACCTTTCAAATGAAAGGTATGTTAGAGCACCGCAACCAAAGGAAACCAAAAGGTAAGGAAGAGATTCCATTTTTCATTCAAGGAGGGTTTCCTGATTTTTTAGAAAATAGTCAATGAAAGACTCCATTTCGATTATCTCAGATTTCACCTTCTCTAATGCAATACGGGACAACTGGGATTTTGCTTTTAATATTTGTTCTGGATCTTCTTTATTTGCAGGAATAAAATCTACTAAAAAGACAGAAGATCTCATCTCACCTGAACAGAGATAACAACCCTTATTAATTTTGAAGCCTCCTTCCAATCCAACTCCCTTAAATTCATCTGTAATCTCCACCTTTTCATTGCAGTTTGGGCACACGCTCTTAAATGCTCTAACAATAAAAACTCCTTTAATAACCCCTGCTTTAACAGCTGAAAGGAGGTTCGCTTCCTTCAAGAAATTCTGTAATTCAAGCAATTTTTCAAACGGGGGTTTCACTATTAAGAAAGCTCTGGATGAGTAAACGAGAACAGAATTCAAATCTTTCTTATTGTTTACCTCTACAAAAGCAATTTCTGGCTGAACCTCTAAGGCTTTGTTAAGGATCTTAACAAGTGGCAAAAAATCTGATTCGTAATAATACTGATGAATAAAGGGAACATATGAAAATATCTCTCTTTCTATAGATATAACTTTTCTCAATTTGAATTCTCTCCTTAAAAATAATAAGAGTTCATATAGAAAAAGTTTTTCCAGCGGGCTTTCGCCCAAAATTAAAAAAACAACCCCCTTTTTGTTTCTTATAAGCTCTTCCAAAGAGGAAAATTCTCTCTCAAAAGATTCCGCCGTTTCTAAAAACCCTTTTGAAAGAAATGAAGGATCCCAAATTTCAAGGCTTAAAATTGAAGAGTTAACAAAGGGAAAATTAACAATATTAAGATAAAAGATTTTACTCTTTATCAAAACTTTAATCCTTTTTGAAAAAGGAGTGGAAAGTTCCCTGTAGTGAAGATTTGAGTAAAAGGCGATCTTTTTCAGGATAAGCTCATAAATGGACTCCTGTATAGAAGCTATCTTCTCAATCCCTTTTTCACCATTTATCCAAACTTCCGCCTCTTCTTCTACACTTATAAAATCAATATTTCTCGCTCTCTTTTTCACTGCCTCAGCAATTATTGCTCTAAGCCAATCCTCAGATGAGGAGGATGTAGTTAGCGCTTCCAATTTTATGGGAATTATTCCCCTTCTCTCATCAGAAACAGTGAGAATAGTTTCCATAATCTCTGTTTCCTCATAATATTTTGAAATTGCATCCTTTATCGGTTTTACAGGAAGATAAACTGGTTTTATTTTTGAACCAATCAATTCTTCTACAGCTCTCAGAATCTTCGAAGTTGTATTTAAAGGAACACCTACAACAATCTTGTCTTTCTCCCTTCTTAAAGGAATAATCCCATAAGAGGAAGCTATATCTTTGGGAATTAAATATATTAATGATTTATCTAAGAATAGCTCCTCTCCTTCATAAAAACTTAAGCCTATATCCTCCTCTATGATTTTAAGAAAATCTTGGATCTTGAATCTCTTATCAAGAAATAAGGTCGAAAGAACAGGAAAATCCTCTTCTAATTTTATATCTTTAAGCCACGGGAAAACCCTGCAAAGAAGTTGAAAGAACCCCTTCTTCAAGCTCACTTTCTCTCTTCGCTCCAAATCCAGTAATCTTCTTTGCCTGTCTTTTTTAATTTTTTGAGAACTTCTTTTACCTCTTCTATTTTCAAATATGGCCCAACTCTTACTCTGTATAAAGGAGGTTTATCCTGGGGCGAAGGTGGAAAAATTCTTACTGCATATCCCTTTTCTCTGAATTCATCCGCAACTTTTTTTGCAGATTCCTCCGATGTGAATCCTCCTACCTGGACATAGAAAAATCTTGAGATATTAGAGACTACCGCTTCTATTCGTTCTGGTTCAGAAGAAGGTTCCGAGATTTTCTTCTCCTGGGGTTCCTCTTCTTTTACTACTACTGGAGGTAATTTCTCCTCCACAAAAGAAGCTTGCTTCTGCCTTTTCCCCACTGATATACCGAGAACAAAAACTACGCTTAAAAGAATAACAAGAAGAACAAGAATAACAAGAATCTGTGAAGATGTAAGAACAATTTTTCTATCAGATCTTCTCTCTGACATCTGAAATATTATTTAGGAAAAAGTGCTTTGAGAAATTCAATTGGGACAGGAAATACAATGGTGGAATTCTTTTCTGTGGCTATCTCTGTTAAGGTCTGGAGGTATCGAAGTTGAACAGTAATTGGGTTCAGTATTAAGGTATCCGCTGCCTCTTTCAGTTTTTGAGAAGCCATCAACTCTCCTTCAGCATGAATTATTTTTGCCCTTCTTTCTCTCTCTGCCTCAGCCTGTTTTGCAATGGCTCTCACCATTTCTGGAGGAAGATCTACATGCTTTATCTCCACTGCTTGAACCTTAACACCCCATGGGTCTGTATGCTTATCTATTATCTCCTGTAATTTAATATTTAGTTTTTCTCTCTCAGCAAGAAGCTCATCCAGCTCCACCTGCCCAAGAACAGATCTCAGTGTGGTCTGGGACATCTGAGATGTGGCATATAGATAATCATGCACAGCGGTAACAGCGCGATTTGGATCTATAACCCTGAAATATACCACAGCATTCACTTTAACAGAGACATTATCTCTTGTTATAAGATCCTGTGCAGGAACATCAAGAACAATTGTTCTCAAAGAGACTCTCACCATTTTATCAATAGGAGCAAATACGAGAATAAGCCCTGGCCCCTTCGGTTTGGGGAGAAGCCTCCCAAGTCTGAAAATAACTCCTCTCTCATATTCTCTTAAAACTTTGACCCAGCTGAATAAAATGATCACGATCAACGCTAAAATCACATACAAAGTTCCCATCAAATCCTCCTTTTTATAAAAATTTTTAGTTTACTCAGTCTCCTTAATTATTTCCACCTCGAGCTTCATGCCTGTAACTTTCACAACTTTTACTCTGGAGCCCTTGGGAATGTCTTGAGAAGCTCGAGCCTCCCATATTTCGCCCTGGATAAGAACTTTACCACTCGTGGAAATATCAGTTATTGCCTCTCCCTCTTCTCCTGCCAAACCTTCTGTTCCTGTAGAGACCCTAAGGGTATGAGCTTTCAGAGAAATGTAAAGAAAGAAAAGAAAAAGAAGACCGAATATAATGGAGACAGTAATAATAACCGAGAGATCAGCTTTCAATCCAGGCACCGAAGAATCAAAAAGCATCAATGCTCCAAAAATCATGGATATTATACCTCCAATTCCAAGGATTCCGAAGCCCTGAACCTTTATTTCAGCAATGAAAAGCCCTATAGCAAGAAGGATAAGAAGTAATCCAATATAGTTTACAGGTAGAATTTGAAAAGCATAGAAGGCAAGGAGAAGGGATATCCCACCAATTACACCAGGTAAAACTGCTCCTGGATTGCTGAATTCAAAATAAAGACCAAGCATGCCGAGCATCATAAGGATTAAAGCTACATTTGGGTTTGCTACTTCAGAAAGGATCCTCTGTCTGAAATTCATTTTAAGCTCCACTATATCTTCTCCTTGAAGTTTTAAAACTTTCTCTTCCCCATGAAATGTCTTAACTTTTCTTCCTTCAAGTTTTTTTAATAGCTCATCAAAATCAGAAGCAATCAAATCTATCAATCCTCCATTAAGAGCATCGGCCTCACTGTAGGAGAGACTCCGCAAAACAGCGTCTACAGCCATTTTTGTGTTTCTCCCTCTTTTTTCAGCAATGGACTTCGCAGATGCAGAAGCGTCCTGAGCTGCCTTCTCTTCTATCTTTTTGTCGGGCTTCTCACTTCCAATGGGTATGGACACAGGATGAGCAGCACCAATGGATGTTCCTGGAGACATAACCGCTATATCAGCTGATATGGTTATAAAGAATCCAGCAGATGCTGCCCTTCCTCCCGGAGGAAAGACCCAGACAGCCACAGGAATTTTTGAACTTAATATTTTCTTTATGATTTCCTTCATGGATGTCTCCAGTCCTCCGGGAGTATCAAGTTTTATAACAAAAAGCGAAGCATTCTCCCTCTCAGCTTTGTTAATAGAATTAATTATGTACTCTGCTGAGACAGGATGTATAGCAGTGTTCACCTCGATCACAAAAATAGAAGAAAATCCTGAGAAAGGGATTAAACAAAATATTAAAAAAAATAAAAATTTCTTAAGATTCATTGTCCAACTTCCTTATTAATTAAATCATCAATTTATCTAATAGTCAAGGCTTTAGTTTCAAAGATTCCCTATAATGCATTATTATTGTTAGTAGAAGAGAACAAAAGACCTTCAGATTTATTTGTCAGAAATTTTTAAAAAGGATAGAATTTATTATTTATTAGTTTAAAATGAAGTCAATTATTTTTAAAAGGAGATAGCCATGAAAGAAAAAGCAAAGTTTCCTAAAACTTTCTGGATTGCAAATACTGTAGAACTTCTTGAAAGAGCTGCATACTATGCTGTTGCCTCCTTTGTGGTAATTTATTTTCATGAAGTTCTCGGTATGGCCCCCACAAAAGCCACTTTTCTAAACGGAACCATTCTCTGGGGGCTGATATACTTTCTTCCTCCTTTGAGTGGGACACTCGCAGATAAATACGGCTTTAAAAAATCGCTCTCTTTTACATTCCTTTTTCTCTTTCTTGGTTATTTTATAGTGGGAACAGTTCAAAAGTTCTGGCCTAAAATTGCTGGCTCCACTGAAAATATTGATTACACCATCCCGATTGTAACAGGAATTGTTCTCATAGGAGTAGGGGGTTCCTTTGTTAAACCTTGCATTTCAGGAACAGTCCAGAAAACCTCGGGAGCGAATACTGCTTTAGGGTTTGGAATATTTTACATGACCATAAATATTGGCTCTATGCTTGGAAGAACAGTTTCTTACTTTGTTCGAACAAACTTCGGGATACCTTCCATTTTCACATATGTTGCTACTTCCTTTGCTTTCTTTGGGCTCATAACCATACTTTTTGCTTATTCAGAACCAAAATACACTGAAGAAAAGAGAGAAGAAACAAGAAAGCCGAGAACCCTCGGAGATGCGATAATTGGACTATTCACGGTGCTTAAAAATATTAAATTTGTTTTCTTTCTCATAGTTATAGGATTCTTCTGGATCATTTATGTTCAAATATACAATCTGATCCCTCTTTTCCTTCGCTTCATAGATCCAAATGCTCCTGTGGAACTTTATACAATTTTAAACCCTGTTTCTATTGTTCTTTTCCAGCTTCTCGTTACAAAGATATCAAAAAACTGGACTCCTCTTAAATCCATAATGGTCGGAATCACAATAACCATTTTCGGAATGCTTATAAATATAACTCCATATTTATTCAAAATCAGTTCCTTCCATCGGGTAGCTTTTCTTGGAATGATAATACCAGTGGGTGGGATCTTTATTCTTATATCCATTGCTTCCATGGCATTCGGGGAAATGTTCGCCTCACCCAGAATATATCAATATCTCGGCGCCATTGCTCCGAAAGGAAATGAAGGACTTTACTTAGGGTATGCAAATCTTCCCATAGCTCTTGGCACTATAATCGGTGCTCCTTTGGGTGGTTTCCTCTTCGAAAAATTTATATCTTCCCGTTCAGAGTCAGAAATTTTAGCCTCAGCTCCTCTCATGTGGGGTATAATTGCATTCATGGGAGTTATATCTGTTTCAGGTGTTTACTTATACAATAAACTTATAGTTAAAAAATAAAATTTTGAGAGGTAGGAAAATTTAGATAATTTAAACCTTCTCCATACCCGAATGTTTAGAAATAATACATTTATTACCGTCCTCAAATTTTATAACCAGAATTTGGGCTTCTCCCTCGCCTGTTATGTTCACAATTTTACCAATTCCAAAGTTCCTGTGCCTGACAAGATCTCCTATCATATATCTCTTCTCTTCTTTAAATTCTTTTCTTGTCCCATCCACTCTTAAATATTCTGGAATTTCCTTTAAAAATCTCGAGGGATTTCCAGAAGATGTTAAGTAGAGCATCTTTCTCGCCCTTGTCATACCCACATAAAACAATCTTCTCTCCTCCTCTATATCAAGATTAGAAAGAGCTTTTCTGTGAGGAATAATTCCCTCATCCACACCTGCTATGAAAACCGTGGCAAACTCGAGACCTTTTGATATGTGGAGAGTCATTAAATTTACTGTGGGATGTTCTTCTATATCCGCATCGCTCCTCAGGGATATATTATCCACCACATCCCTTAGGGTTATGCCGGGATAAAGCTCTTCCATATCTTTTATTCCTCTAACCAATTCCTCCAAATTCTCCCATCTCTCTTCCTCCAGTTTGTCTTTAAGATTAAGCTCCTGGATTATACCAGAGACTAGCTCGGAAGGTGATAAATTTTCAGATTCTCTTCTCCATTTATCCAGTTGCTCAAAAAATTTCGAAAGCTCCGCCTTTGTCGAAGCCCTGGTTTTCTGAAGAAAAGTCTTCCCTGCCTCATAAAGAGGAATTCTTTCCATTTGAGAGATATCCATTATTTTCTGGATGCTCTTTTCTCCAACTCCTTCCACTATCTCTGATAAAACTCTTTTAAAAGAGAAATCATCCTCGCAATTGAGCAAAATTTTCAATAGCGCAACAATATCTTTAATCTCTTTTCTTTCGTAAAATCTTACACCACCAATGAGCTTATAAGAAATCCTTAATCCTGTAAGGGCTTCCTCGATATTTCTTGATTGCTGATTTAGCCTGTAAAAAACTGCAATGGGCAATAAATCTTTCTCCTTTTCCTTTATTTTTTTAATTTCCTGGGCAATAAATTGGGCTTCATCAACAGGATTTTTAGCCGAAAAATAAATTATCGGCTCTCCTTCAGGATTATTTGTAAAAAGATTTTTTGCTCTCCTTCTAAAGTTATTGACAATCACCTCCTGAGCACCCATTAAAATCAGCTTTGTGCTTCTATAATTTTCTTCAAGTTTGATTATTCTTGCCTCAGGGAAATCCTCCTCAAATTTTAAAATATGTTCAAGATTAGCCCCTCTCCAGCTGTAGATGGACTGATCCTCGTCTCCCACAGCAGTAATTGAATCTGTGGCAAGAAGCTTCACTATTTCATACTGAGAAGGGCTTGTATCCTGGAATTCATCTATTAAAATGTATTGAAACCTTTTCCTTATTTTTTCAGCCTCAGAACTTCTTAAAAGCTCATTGCATCTCAGGATTAAATCATCAAAATCAAGACAATTAAGCCTTTTCAGCTCTCTATGATATTGCTCGAAGAACTCAGCTTCTCTTTCTCTAAAACCTCGTTGGTAAAGAACTTCCTCGCAAGGATAAAGACTAAAGATGTTTTTTGTATAACTGAGTTTTTCCACAAAGGAATTGACAGAGGATTTTCCTTTATCAACTCCTGAAGAAAGGAGAATCTCTTTTATTAACTTTATCTGATCCTCTCTGTCAATAATGGAGAAATCCTGAGAAAGCCCGATCTCTTTCCCGTAAATCCTTAGAATCCTTGCTGAAAAAGCGTGAAAGGTCATAATCCAGAGATCAAAGAAATCCTTACCAAGGATTTTGTGAATTCTTCTTTTCATCTCCTCAGCTGCTTTATTTGTAAAAGTAAGGGCAAGAATACCATTATGGGGAAAACCTCTGGAAATGAGATATGCGACTTTGTGGGTTATTACCTTTGTCTTTCCTGAGCCTGCTCCCGCTATTACAAGCAGGGGAGATTCCAGATATCGAACAGCTTCCTTTTGCTGGGCATTGAGCTCATCAAAGATGGACATAAATTAAATTTTAATTTTTAGGAATCTATCTGTCAAAAAGATTACATCGCTACTTTTTATATTTTAACAAAAATCAAAATATTTGATTTTTAAAAATTTTTATGTTAGATTTTTTTTTAATAAATTTGGAAATTAAAAATTTTTATTTAACTTAGAAGGAGGAAAAAATGAAGGTCTTTGTAAATTTTTTGTTAATTTCATTTCTCCTTCCACCTTTCTTATTTTCTGAGGAAATATATTCAATAAAGGGATTGGTTTTGGATTTAAATAACAAACCTATTCCAGGAGTAAAAATTATTGCAAAGGATCTTAAAAGCGCAGGGAAATTCTTATGTTTTACCCGTGAGGATGGAAGTTTTTCAATGAATCTCACAGAAGGATTATATGAGGTGGTCACGGAAATACCATACATGAGTGCAGAAAAAAGAATTATAAATGTCCCATCAGATATAGAAAAGGAGCTCATTTTCAAATTAGCCTATGCTACTATCTCGGAAGGCATCACTGTGAGCGCCACAAGAAGAGATGATTATGCTGAACTCGCTCCTATTGCCATTTCCTCTCTCTCAGCAGAAGAGATGTCAAAAATTCAGCCCAGGTTGCTGACCGAGGCTCTTCTCGAAATTCCAGGTATTCAATCATCAGATGTAGGACCTTTAAGACCTCGACCCATAATAAGAGGGCTTGAATCTACAAGAATCCTTGTCCTTGTGGATGGTTGCAGGTTCAATACATTCAGAATGTCCACAGGAGCAATGGGGGCTGAGCTCGGATTGATTGATCCTCAAAACATAGAAAGAGTAGAGGTAGTAAGAGGAGCTGGATCTATGCTTTACGGGTCCGATGCAATTGGCGGAATAATAAACATAATCACAAAGAAATCTGAATTCACTGACATAATAAGTTTGAATGGCTCAATTTTTTCGGGATATGAGACCATTAACCAAGGAAGAAATCTTGATTTTTCTTTAAATCTTGGCTTAAAAAATATCTCTATTAAAGCTTCTGCTGGATGGGACAAATTTGATGAATACAAATCATCTCGAGGAGTAATTCCAAATTCTCAAGCTGAAAGCTACAATGGAGCTTTCAAATTGGGATGGAAGCTTTCTGATACTCAATCAATTTCCCTTGATTATATCTTCAAAAAAGCTGAAAATGTTGGGTTTGCTCAAAGAGAAAAGGCTCCGGGATTTGAAGCTGTTTTCCCATACAACAAGAGGGAAGGAGTCAGGCTGAATTATCAGGGAGAATTTAAAATAAATGCTTTTAGAAAAGTTAATCTGGATATTTATCACCAAAATTGGGATAGGGAGTTCCTTTTGACTTTATCCCCTCCTGCGATGCCTTTCCCTCTTCAGAGCAAAACAGGCTATTTCATGAATAATACTGGATTCGATCTCCAGGTTACTGCATATCCTGGTGGGAAACATCTATTGACATATGGAATAAATTTCCTCATAGATAAAAGCCACGATGAGAGGATCCAAAAAACATTTTTCGGAACACCCAAGGAGAAAATAGACAATACTACTTCTGTTCCTGATGGTAAATTCATGAACATGGGCTTATTCCTTCAGGATGAGTTCGTTTTGGGAAGAGCTGAGGTAAAAGCAACATTGAGATATGATCAGTTCTTTGTTAAGCCTTCAGCATCCCTCTTATACAAAGGTCCTTCTCTAAAAGATTCAAAAGCATCAAGCATAAGTGGAAACATGGGATTCATTTTTAATCTAACCGAGAGTATAAAACTCTTTGGAAGGCTGGCAAGGGCTTTCCGTATGCCCGGACTTTCCGAAAGATACTATTTTGGAGCTCCTGTCCCTTACGCATACTTTGTTCCAAATCCTGACCTTAAACCAGAAATTTCTTACGGAGTAGATATTGGATTAAGATTCAAGAGCAAAGTTTTTAATGGAAACATCACATATTTTCAAAACAGGCTTGACAATCTTCTTGCATGGGAGCCAACCCTTTATAACGGAAGCTCAAAGATCGGCACCATCCCGGTTTATCACTGGACAAACATTGAAAAGGGTAGAATTCAAGGGATAGAGTTAGAAGGGGAAGGAGTTTTTAATGCAGGAAATAACACTTTCTCGCCCTTCCTTTCAGGCTCATGGCAGAATGGGAAAAACATTACTGAGGGGACATCTCTTCCCAATATTCTTCCATACTCTTTCTTTTATGGTGTAAGGTTCAAAAGGGATCTTTTATGGATTGAGGCTTCAGCCAGAACTGTCCTCGGAGATAGATATGTGGTGGCTCCTTCTCAACCTGGGGCTGGTTATGAGGAGATTAAAATAGAAGGGTTCACAGTATTCAACCTGAGGAGCTCTTTGGATCTCTCGAAAGTAAATTTATGGTTTTTAAAACTGGATGGAGTAAGGGTTAACGCAGGGATTGAAAATTTGACCAACCGATATTATACCGAGCCTTTCAATACTGTTCCAAATCCTGGAAGAACTTTCAAATTCTCAGTGGAGTTTAGATTTTAGTTTTTAAAAGCTAATTTAATTATAAATTTACTCTCTTTAAGAAGGCATCTTAAATTATTAAAATTCAACCCTTGTTCCTAAAATAATTTTCATTCAAAATTCATAAATTTCTTTTAAAAACTCCTCCACCATTTCTTTCTCTTTAATCTTTCTCAACAATTTTCCTTTTTTATAAATTAGCGCCAATCCTTTCCCACACACAAGAGCAAGGTCAGATTCTTCAGCTTCCCCAGGACCATTTACCACACAGCCCATAATAGCGATTTTCAAATTCTTTTCCAGATTGGAAACCCTCTCCTCTATCTCCGATACAATAGGAAGAAGATTTACCTCCAGTCTACCACATGTAGGACAAGAGATAATATCCACCCCTCTCTTTCTTAAACCAAGAGCTTTGAGAATCTCCCAGCCCACTCTTACCTCCTCTTCAGGAGGTGAGGAAAGGGAAACTCTTATTGTATCCCCTATGCCTTCGTAGAGGAGAATTCCTATTCCGATGGAAGATTTTATGGTTCCAGTAAAAAGAGTGCCTGACTCTGTTATACCAATGTGTAAGGGATAATCTGTAAGCTCTGAAATTTTCCTATAAGCTTCCACTGTTCTTTCCACATCGGATGCCTTCACTGAAATTTTTATATCGGAAAAATTAAAATCTTCCAGCATTTTAACATTTCTGATAACTGATTCCACAAGAGCAGAAACATTTGCTGAGCCATATTTTTGAAGTAAGTCCTTTTCTAAAGAACCCGAATTTACTCCTATCCTTATAGGAATACCCCTCTCTTTTGCTAACTTTGCAATCTCTCTTACTCTATCCCTGCTTCCAATATTACCAGGATTTATTCTTATCCCATCAGCTCCATATTCAATAGCTTTTAGTGCGAGCCTGTAATTAAAATGAATGTCCGCAACTAAAGGAAGAGGAGATTTTTCCTTTATTTTTTTAAAAGCCTCTACTGATTCCTCATCAGGAATAGCTATCCTCACAATTTCACATCCTTTATTCCTGAGACTCTCTATCTGAGTTAAAGTGCTGGAGACATCTCTGGTATCTGTCTTTGTCATGGATTGGACTCTAATGGGGTTTTCACCACCTATTCCCACATCCCCAATTTTAACAACTCTTGTTTTCTTTCTTTCCTTCAAGGTATTATGCTCCTCCATCCAGAAGGAAGCCTCTTAAAAATATCATTGGCTATAACAAAAAGCATTAATACAATCAGGAATAAGAATCCTATCTGGATAATTCTTTCTTTTAGTTTGACACTCAGGTCCCTTCTTATTATAGATTCAATGATAAGTATAAAAATATGGCCACCATCCAGCCCAGGAATAGGAAGGAGATTGATAATTCCCAGTTGAAGGGAAATAAGAGCCAGAAAAGAGAGAAAACCTATAAACCCGGTTTTTGCAGCTTGATAAGAAAAATCAGCAATATCCACAGGGCCTGATAAAATCTTCACAGAAATCTCTCCCCCAACTATTTTTCTCAAGATATCCACCACAAGGAAGGTCAATTTTGCATTTTCCTGGACAGAGTTCCAGAACGCTCTAAAAATTCCGTATCTTTTTTTTACAGTATCTATGTGAAAAGAAATTCCTATCATTCCTATTCCCTTTTCGTTGTTAGGGATAACCTTCGCCTCCATGGTTCTATTCTCTCTCTTTATAAGAAGAACTACTTCTTTCCCCGGGCTCTTCCTTATAATATTCCTTACCTCAAAGTAACTTCTTACCCTTTTCCCATTCACTTCCAGGATCTCGTCCATGGGCTTTAATCCTGCTCTTGATGCTGGAAGTCCTGGGGAAACAAAGCCCACCTTTGGAGATATCATGAAAAATATCCCAGCATCTCCAATGGAATATTTGGTCCTTGCTCTGGTTTTAATTGTTTTCTCTAAGAGTTGCCCTTCTCTTTTTATTTCCAATTTTAAAAGCTTGTTAGGGTTTGTGGAAATTATATTCTCCACCTCTTGAGCTTTATTAACTTTTTTATTATTAATGGAAATTATCTCATCGCCCATCAAAAGACCTGCTTCATGAGCTGGCGTATTCTCTTCCACCCAACCTATCACTGGAGGTTTTTCAAGATATGCAGGCACAGAAACTCCAATCAGATTAACAAAAAAAACAAGCAAAATAGCAAGAAATATGTTCATAATTGAGCCCATCACAAGGATAAGAAACCTTTTCCATCTTGGCTGAGAAAGAAATTCATAAGGTTGTCCTTTGTAGCCTTCTTCATAACTTTCTCCAGCTAGTCTCACATATCCACCAAGAGGAATCATGGAAATTCGATAATCAGTTTCCTTCCTCTTGACACCGAAGAGTCTTGGTCCAATTCCAAAAGAGAAGACCTCCACCCTTACCTTAGAAAAAATAGCAAAGATGAAGTGTCCAAACTCATGGACAAAAACCATTATTCCAAGAAGAATGAGAAACCAGAAAATTCTTTCAACCAAGGGACCCATTTTTACCTCCAGAAAACCTCATTTTATTTCCTTTATTATTTCTATAGCTCTCTTTTCTGCCCATTCTTTTATAATAAGTATGTCCTCTACAGAATTTATTTCAGTCTTTAAATGCTCTTTCATAACTCTTTCTACAATTAAAGGAATTTCTAAAAATTCTATTTGATCTTCAAGGAATTTATTTACAGCTACTTCATTGGCAACTGCAAGAACAATGGGAAAGCTCCCCCCCTCTTTCAAGGCAAAAATTGCAAGAGAAAGGCAGGGAAACTTCTCATAATCCACAGGGTAAAATTCAAGACATCTCAGATTTTCAAGGGAAAGAGGATGAAGGGATAATTCTGAGGTATCAGGGTAAAAGAGAGAGAACTGGATGGGTATTTTCATGTCAGGAGTGCTCATAAATGCCATCATGGAGCCATCCTTTAACTCCAAAAGTGCATGAACTATGCTCTGAGGATGTATAAAGATGTCTAACTCCTCAGGTCTTATAGAGAATAACAAATTAGCTTCTATCAACTCAAAACCTTTGTTCATTAATGTAGCTGAATCTACACTGATCTTTTTACCCATTTTCCAAACAGGATGATTAAGGGCCTCCTCTTTTGAAACCTTTCTTATTTCTTCTGTGTTCTTCTTAAAAAAGGGGCCACCTGATGCTGTTATGACATATCTTTTAATATAGTTTCTCTCTGTTTTCATGAGAAGCTGGAAAAGAGCATTGTGCTCACTATCCACAGGGATGACAAAAGACAAACTTTTTTCCATTTCTTTTTTTAGCAATTCCCCTCCTAAAATTAAAGATTCTTTGTTGGCAAGAGCAATCCTTTTTCCTGCTTTTACAGCTTCAAAAGTGGGAATAAAGCCCTCTATCCCTGATATAGCTGATAAAACTATGTCCGCTTCCTTTAAAGTGGCGATCTCTACTGCTCCCTCTCTGCCCCATGAGAGATGAAAACCCATTTCGTCTGAGAATTTTTTTAACTCCTTCGCATCTTCGCTTCTTTTAACTGATACAAATTTTGGTCTGAATTTCTTTATCTGTTGTAAAAATAAAGAAATATTCTCTCCTGCTGAAAGACCCAAAATTTCGAATTTATCGGAATAACTACTCACGATTTCCAGAGCTTTCCTTCCTATAGTTCCAGTAGAGCCAAGTATGGAAATCTTTTTCATTTGAGATAAAATCTGCACATGAAATAAAAAAGAGGAGCAGAAAAAATAAGGGAATCTATTCTATCGAGAAAGCCACCATGTTCCCCGAAAATCCTTGAAGAATCCTTCACTCCAGTTGCTCTTTTAAATAAAGATTCCACAGGATCCGAAATCTGGGAAACGATACTCAAAAGAAAAAAGGTAAGAATTAGCTTGGGTATGTGATGGTATCTGAGGAAAATAAGATTCCCAAGAAGACCTCCAAGGATGTATAAAGGAATTGCTAACAGAAATCCTTCCACGGTCTTTTTAGGGGAAGCAACAGGAAAAATCTTTCTTTTTCCCAGGGTCTTTCCAAAAATATAAGCGCCTGTATCACCAATGTAAACAGAAAAAAATAGAGTAATTAAAAAGAAATTGCCAAGCTTTTTAAGAAGAAAAATGTAATTCAGTGTGAAAGAAATATAAAAAATACCGAAGAATGTAATGGAAATGGAAGAAGGAAAATCTTCAAGATTCTTTGAATTCACACTAAATAGGAAGTATAGCCCGAGAGCAAATAAAAGAAGGAATATAAATTCATTAAAAAATTTAAAATTAAAAAGAAAATTCAGGCCACACAAAATGGAAAAAATCATCCCTTGCAATTTCAAAAAAAGATATCCTTTTACTTTTGAAAGGGAGTAAAATTCCAAAAGCGAAAATAAAATGAACACCTGAAGAGCAATAAAAAAATAAAGATCAGGAAGGAAATAAATAGCAAAAAATACAATGGGGATAAGGATTAGAGCCACAATTAATCTTTTCCCCAAATCCTTAAAAGAATCTCTCATCTTATCTTAATTTTATATATTTTCATTAATTTCAAAGCTAATCAGGCTTGCCAAGTCCACCGAATCTTCTCTCCCTATGTTGAAAATCATGAATTGCCATTAAAAAATCTTCTCTCGAGAAGTCAGGCCAGAGAACAGGGGTCATCAAAAGCTCTGTATATGCAATCTGCCAGAGAAGAAAATTGGATATCCTCTGTTCACCCGAAGTTCTTATCAAGAGATCAGGATCAGGAATACCTGCTGTATAAAGGTATTTTTCGAATAATTTTTCATCTATTTTTTTTATTCTTGATTTTGCCCTTAAAATACTGTTTATAGCATCTATTATCTCTGCTCTTCCCCCATAATTCAAAGCTATGAGCAATGTCATTCTCTTCTTTTCCTTGGTTAACTCCTCAAGCCTCTTTAACTTACTGCTTATGCGAGCGGGTAGCTCCTCCACTCTACCTATGGCTTTAAATCTTATATTCTCCTCAAGAAATTTTTTCTCTTCCTTTTCCAGATACTCCTCCAGCAAAGCCATGAGCCCTTCAATTTCTGATTTTGGTCTTTTCCAGTTCTCTTTTGAGAAAGCATAAAGGGTTAGAAACTTAATCCCGAGTTTATAGGCTGTCTCCACCACTGTTTTTACGCTTTTTATTCCAGCCCTGTGTCCCTCAATCCTTGGCAAATTTCTCATTTTAGCCCATCTTCCATTTCCATCCATAATAATCGCCACATGAACTGGTAATTTTAAAAAATCTATCTTATTTAGGATTCTCTCCTCTTCCGAGTCCTTTTTAACAAGTTGCATTATTTCCTCTTTCATAACAATCTTTATTATAATTTATTTTAAAGGTGGTAGCCAAGAAATTTATGAGGTCACTTGCCATAAGAGGTGGAGGACTTGGAGATTTAATTCTCACCATCCCCTCTTTCTTAGCCCTGGAAAAAATATCTAAAGAATTATACATTTCTGTTCCATATCAATGGTTCCCTCTTTTTGAAGGCTTCTGCCAATTAATCCCTCTTGAAGGGAAATTAATCAATTCTTTATGGCTTGATGGAAAAGGATTCATAGATGCGCTCGGAATTTTCGATCTTGCTATAACATGGCACTGGGATAAAGAAGGTTTGTTCTTGAAAAACCTGAGAAAAGTGGCTAAGAAAGTGGTTAAATGTGAAATCTCTCCCACGAATGTTCACCAATCCATAAATCTCTTTAAGCCTCTTTTTGAAATAGATAGAAGAATTAAGTTCCCTGATTTCATTAGACTCCCAAATCTTCCTTTTTGGGAGAAGCATAAAACCCATGATATCTCCATTCATCCTGGCTCAGGCGGATCTGAAAAAGTATGGCCAGTGGAAAATTACTTGTTTCTAATAGAGGAACTTAAGAAAGAAACATATAGAATAAAAGTCTTTCTTGGAGAAGCTGAGGGAGAAAGTTTATTTTCTGTTTTTTCAAAAATTCAGGGAATTGAATTGAAACAGAACCTTCCTTTAAAAGTACTCATAAACGAGCTTCTAAAATCAGCTTTATACCTGGGCAATGATTCGGGGATTTCTCATCTTTCTGCCATCCTTGGAGTTCCCACAGTGGTGATTTTCAAAGCAACAAACCCTTATATATGGTCTCCCAGAGGAGAAAGAGTTCATGTGCTTTCGACTTATCCTGAAAAAGAATGGATAAAAAAAGAAATTGTTCTGGATCTCGTAAAAAAAATTTTAGTGTGATTTTTCTGAAGCCAAATTTATTCTCCCATAAGAGAAAAAGGATCGGAAATTAAAATTTTTATATAACTCTTTTTCTTGAGATCCTCAAGGAACTTCTCCAGAAGAGGTTCTCTTTTACTCTCCATAATTTTCTCAAAGATTTCATCTCTTGTCTCTTCAAAAGTCCTTTGCCTTGCCTCTTTTCTCTCTTCTAATCTTAGCAAATAGTATCCTTTGGGGGTCTTTATCCACTGACTTATATCCCCTACCTTCATGGAGAAAACATTTTCTTCAAGACTCTTTTCCATCTCCCCCTTTTTGAAAGTGCCTAAATCTCCGTTCTTCTCCTTCTCAGGACCCTCAGAATAAATGGAAGCAACTTCTTCAAAAGCTTTTCCTTTCAATGCCTCTTCTATTTCTTTCATTTTATCTTCAACCCCCTCTTTATCTTCAAGAAAGACTCCCTTTAGCTTTACCTCTTCAGGCTCCACAAATTCTTCTTTATGTTTTCTGTAATATTCGAGCATTTCAGCATTATCAATGGAAATGTTTGAATCCACATATTTCCTGATAACTTTCTGCTGAAGAAGATTATTTTTAAGTTCCTCTTTCCATGCAGAATATATTATCCCCTCATGCTTCATCAATTCTTCCAGTTCCTTCTCGGAAGAGAGCGCATTTTCATTTATAATTCTATCTATAACAATTTTCATTTCGCTATCCACATTCAATCCATCCTCTCTTGCCTTTGCAAGGAGAAGCATTTTCTCTATAAGATCTTGCAAAAGTGTTTTCCTTGACTCCGCTATCTTTTCTTCCAGCTCCTCTCCTTGAAACTTCATGGAGAGAGCAATTTTTATGTTCATATCAACTTTCTTTATATCTGATAGAGTGATTATATCTTCATTTACTATGGCAACAATTCTTTCCACCACCTCCGCACCGAAGAGAGGAATTACCAATACAAAAATTAGAACAAAAATTTTTTTATTCATTTTCTTCTCCTTTCATATAAGCAAATGATAAGTTTTCAAAATGGATCTTCCATTTAATAGTATTTTTTGCCTCCTCTAAAATCTCCTTTTCAATCAAATCTTTTTTCTTATAAGCAAGTTCTTCAGCAATACTTTTTTCCACCTCATTAAGAGAGAGAACCCTCGGCCCTTTCTTATCCACTACCTTAAAAAGATGATAGCCAAAAGAAGATTTTACCACAGGGCTCAATTCCCCCACCCTCAATGAGAACACCACATTTTCAATTTCCAGGGGCAATTCTCCTCTCTGAAAATATCCCATATCCCCCCCTCTCGCTCCCTCTGGGCTAATTGATTTTTCTCTGGCTATTTTTTCAAACTCCTCTGGAGGAGATTTTTTTAAAATTCTGAGAATCTCCAGTGCCTCAGATTCTGAAGAAACAAGAATCTGATAAACCCTTACACTTTCTACTCTTCGAAATTCCTCTTCATGGGTTTTATAATATTCCTCTATTTCTTCTCTGGTTACGGAGAGTTTGGTTTTTATCATTTCAGTTAAAAAATTCTCATAAATCAAATTAAGTTCTTTGATTTTTCTCTTCTTCTCATCCTTTTCATTTTCCAGTTCAGCCATTTTTTCAGAGGGTAGCTCATACCCCTTAAATCTTGAGAACTCGCAAACCAGGGCAAGATGGAAGAAATTATCAAAAATTCTGCTTAAAATTAAAGGTTTTTGCTCCATGAACTCATATTGCATCAATTCAAGGTATACTGAGAAATCCGATTGTTTATAAACTTTCCCCTTCACCTCGAAAATAATCTTATCTTCCAATTTCTTTTGTGGTTCTCTTTTAGGGCAATTCAATAAAATTAGTACAGAAAGAATCGCAAGATAAATCTTTTTCATAAAAAGATTATACAGGATAGTCAGATGGCATTCAATAAATCTACAATTTCTTCGAGAACGCTCTTTTCGTCATTTTTTGTTAAAGATAAATAAATAGAATTTCCTTTAACATTTCCTTTATATTTTTTGAAAAGGGAAACAATTCGGGAATTTTCAACAGAGGGTCTTTCCCCAAAATTAAGGCAAAGCATGGAATCTTCCTTCTTTATTGAGAGAATATTTTTACTCTGAGCCAGAAATTTTATCTTCCCGTATTGGAGAATGTTCAAAAACTGTTGCGGTGGGAAGCCAAATCTGTCCTTTGCTTCATACTCTAATTTTTCTATCTCTTTGAGGTCGCTTATAGAAGATATTCTTTTATAAAAAGAGAGTCTCTCGCTAAAGTCGTATATATATGTTTCTGGAATAATTATATCGAACCCAAGTTGAATTTCAACAGGTTTTTCCTCCACATATTCTCCTTTTAATTCTTTTACTGTCTCCTCTAATAGCTTCATGTAGTAATCGAAACCAACAGCCTGGATATGTCCGTGTTGTTGAGGACCGAGAAGATTTCCAGCTCCTCTTATTTCAAGATCCATAGCAGCGAGCCTAAAAGCTGAGCCAAGATCGGCGAATTCTCTCAAAGCTTTAAGCCTTTTAACAGCTTCTTCAGAAAGAGATCTTTCAGGAGGAATAAGAAAATATGCGAATGCCTGCCGATAAGACCTTCCCACTCTCCCTTTCAACTGATACAACTGGGCAAGCCCGAAGGTATCCGCTCTGTTAACTATCAATGTATTGACAAGGGGGATATCAATACCGTTCTCTATTATTGTCGTGGTTACAAGAACATCAAACTCTTTATTTATAAATTTCGCCATTATATTTTCCATCTGCTCTCCCCTCATTCTTCCATGAATTACCTCCAATCTCGCCTCAGGAACTATGCTTCCAATAAAATCTGCAAATCTGTAAATGCTCTCAATCCTATTATGGACAACATATACCTGACCATCTCTCTCCATCTCCTTTCTTATAGCATCTCTTATCACATCCTTAGCAAATGGAATTACAAAGCACTGAACAGAAAGTCTGTCCTTGGGTGGAGTCTTTATAACGCTCATATCTCTTATTCCGCTCAGAGACATGTAAAGAGTTCTTGGAATGGGAGTTGCGGTCATGGTGAGAACATCCACAGAGGTCTTAATCTTTTTTAATTTTTCCTTCTGGGAAACCCCAAATCTTTGTTCCTCATCTATAATAAGTAAACCCAGATCTCGGAAAGAAACATCAGGAGATAGAAGTCTATGAGTCCCAATTATTATGTCCACCAATCCTCTTTTTAAATCATTTATTATAGCTTGTTTTTCTTTTGAAGGATTAAGCCTAGTAAGGCCCTCTATTCTGATGGGATATTTTGAAAATCTATTCCTGAAGGTGTTCAAATGCTGAACTGCAAGAAGGGTGGTAGGACAGAGAACAGCCACTTGTTTTCCATCCATAACTGCTTTGAAAGCAGCTCTCATAGCCACCTCTGTCTTTCCATAACCTACATCTCCACAGAGAAGGCGATCCATGGGGGAATCCAACTCCATGTCTCTTTTCACCTCTTCTGTGGCTTTTCTCTGATCCTCGGTCTCCTCATAAGGAAATGCCTCCTCAAATTCTCTCTGCCATTCATTATCTGGCGAAAATGCATGACCTTTTATACTTTTCCTCAATGCATAAAGATTGAGAAGTTCCTTTGCCATCTCCCTCAGAGCTTTCTTTATTCTCTTCTTTGTCCTGTTCCATGTAACCCCACCCAGCCTGTCAAGAACTGGTCTCCCTCCCCCAGAATATTTGTGGATTTCATTCATTCTCTCAGGGGTTATGTAGAGCCTATCTCCTTCTCTGTATTCAATCTCCAACAGCTCCACATTTTGGCTCTGTATTTTCAATTTCTTTAGTCCTCTAAAAATTCCTATTCCATGGGTCTCATGAACAATGAGATCACCATATTTCAAGTCCCTGAAATTAGAAGTGAATGGTTGATGAATTTTTCTTTTCTCTATTTTGCCCTTTTCACCTACAATTTCCTTCTCAGTGAATATAAATAGTTTCAGAGAGGGAATATAAAAACCATCCTCCAATTCACCTTTTATCAGATTAAGAGCTCTTCTTTTAAAATTGTTTGGTTCTGTAATAGAAAAATATGGGAGCTTTAAATCCTCCAATTCCTCTGTGATTCTTTTAAACAAATAATTTGAGCTTAAAACCACTAAAATTGTGGCATCCTCTTTAAGTAATTCCTTTAAATCATCAAAAAATTTGAAAGTCCTTGAAACATAAGGAGCATTTTTCCTTGTATCCAAAAATATGGAAGAACTATCAGAAGGAAATTCTCTAAGGTTAATTCCATTTTTAAGGGCTTCCTTCAAAGATCTAAAAGAGAAAAATTCGAGAGAGGGTATAGCTTTCCTTTTTTTTAATTCTCTTTTATAAATATCCTCCCATTCTTTCTCAATTTCCTCCACCTCATTTCTCAAGATCTCTTTTTCATCAAATAAAAATAGAAAATCTTTGAAAAACTCGTGGAAAGGAACGAAATAATCAGAAGAAAGAGGGGAAAGAAAGTTCAATTCCTCAAATGGGATTCCATCTCTTAAATACTCCTTTTTCTCCCCATAATCTATAGAATTTTTAAAATATTTTCCGAACATTTTAATCCAGTTTTCTATAAATTCATGAGAAGGAGGAAACTCCATAAGGGATGAAACAGCAGTCTCATAAATTGATTTTATTGATTTCTGAGTTGCAGGGTCAAAATTTCTTAAAGACTCTATTCTGTTGTCAACGATTTCAATTCTAACAGGGTAGTTCTCAGTGGGAGAAAAAACATCCAAAATTCCTCCTCTCACCGCCATCTCACCTTTAAAACTTACATAATCTACAAGCTTGTATCCGAACAGGAGCAATTTTTTTGTAAGCTCCTCCCTCTCTATCACAGCTTCCGCCTTTAAGTTCATAAATAAATCGGGAATAAAAATTTTTGATATTAATGGCTTGAGCAGGGCTTTGGGAGTAGTGATTACAAGGGGGTTGGTTGTTTGAGAAATATTTTTATAAAATTCGATTCTCTTGATCACATTCTCTCTGAATATGGAATCTAAATTAAACGGGTCATAAAATGGCTCTGGCAAAAGAAATATCCTTTTGTCCGCTCCATAGAATTTAAAGAAAAACTCGAAGTTTTTCAGATATTTCTCAAAAGAGAATTTTTTGGGTATTATAAATAGAATTCCTCTCTTCTCGATTTTTGCAAGATAAGAGATGAAGGCGCATTTAGAGGAGGGGGTAAGACCTGTTATTTCCTGCCCTCCTTTTAAAGAATCTATTCTTCCCAAAAAATCTTCTGGAAAAAGCTCCATATATACTTTTATCACCTCACCTTAAATAATTGTCAAGAACGATTTAAAAATTTGAAAAAGGTATCTTTACGGGTTATAATTCAAACAGATGGATAGAAGAAGGTTTAAGAGAGTAAAAAGTTTAAATCTTGTAAGATTTATTCATTACAATCCTAATTTGATTCCTGATTACGAGGGTTATGCAAGAACGTTGGATTTAAGTAAAAAAGGAATTCGCATGGAAAGCAACAAAGAATTTTCAGAGGGCTCTCTGGTAGATCTTGATATAGCCATTGATGATGTAATACTCTCATTGAAAGGTAAAATAGTAAATATGGCAAAAAAAGAGGAATTTTTCTGGTATGGGATAGAATTTGAAAATATTGATGAGGAAGCCCAGAAGTTAATCGAAGAAGCCTTGCAAGAAGAAGAGAAATAGTTATTGATTTATTTAATCCGCTGTTTTATTATAATAATTAAGTTAAGAATTTCGAGGAGGAGTTCAAATGCGAAAGTTAATTAGACCGAATCTAACGGAGATAAAGGAGAAGATATCACAGGAGAAGCAACCCCAAAAGAAGAAATCACCACCCGCTTACGAAACTCACGCAGAAAATTACTATTATCTCAAGCAAATGTCTAATAAAACTCCCATGGCAATAGTCTTGAATTCAGGAGAGGTTATCAAAGGAACGATTGAGTGGTATGATAAAAACTGCATAAAAATAACTCGAGAGAATGCCCCCAATCTTCTTATATTTAAACATTGCATCAAATATATCCACAAAGATATTCAGAAGGAAGAGTAAGTTTGAAACTTACAGGGATAACCATAGGCGATCCCTTTGGAATAGGACCAGAGATAGTAGAGAAAGCTGTTCAAGAATTTATAAATAAAATAAAACCCCATCAAAAAATAATAATATTTGGCTCAAGAAGATGCTTAAAAAATTTAAATTTTCCCTGTATTGAGACTCCTGATAAAATAGATAGAGGGGAGAAAGTTTTAATCTTTGACAATTTTCCTTATGAAGAGGGAGAAATAGGGAAGCCCTCTGAATCAGGGGGTAGGCTCTCTTTTCTGTATCTTAAAACTGCTCTCGATCTGGCAAAGAAAGACTTGATAAATTCATTGATTACATGTCCCATAAGTAAGTTAGCATGGAAGATGGCAGGTATAAAATACACTGGGCACACCGATTTTCTAAAAGATTTCTTTGGCTGTGAAAGAGTTATAATGAGTTTCTGGTCTTCTAATCTAAAGGTTGCTCTATTTACCCATCACATTCCTTTGAAAAAAATATTTAAAAATCTTAAAAGAGAAGAGCTGGAAGAATCCATCAAATTCCTTTTTGACGAACTTCAGAGAAAGAAGATTGATATGGAAGTTATTGTAGCTGGTCTCAACCCCCATGCTGGAGAGGAGAAAACCATAGGAGGAGAAGAAGAAAAGGTGATCAAACCTGTAATTGATAAACTGCAAAATATGGGATACAAAATATCAGGACCATATCCATCGGATTCTCTCTTCTATAAGGTAAAGGATAGAGAAGATGCAATAGTGTTCTGTATTTATCATGATCAGGCTCTTATCCCTTTTAAATTACTACATTTTGAAGATGGCTTTCAATTAACCTTGGGAATCCCTATTCTTCGATTGTCTCCTGTTCATGGAACAGCATTTGATATAGCTGGAAAAGGGATTGCCCATCACATGAGCATGCTTAACTGCCTTCACTTTGTGGAAAAATTTGGAAATTCCAGTTTTTAAAAAGTAATCAAACTAACTCTTTTAGGGACTTCTTTATAATTCTTATCGCCTCCTCCACTTCCTCTTTTTTGATAATTAAAGAAGGTCTAAATCTTATAGATTTCTCACCCGCTTTGAGCACGAGAGCGCCGTTTTCGAAGATTTTTCTATGCAATTTATTCCTGAGCTCAGTGGTGGGGAGATCAAAAGCTAACATTAATCCTCTACCTCTGGCATTACTTACCAGTTCTGGAAATTCTTCCTGTGTCTCTTCGAGTTTCTTCAAAAAATATTCTCCAACAATTGCGGCATTCTCATCCAGTTTCTCCTCCTTAATTATTTCGAGATATCTTCCGCCTCTTACCATATCTGTTAAATTTCCTCCCCATGTGGAGTTTACTCTTCCTGGTTTGTGAAAAACATTATCCTCCACCTCATCAATTCTCTTTGAAGAAATAAAACCACCCAACTGAATCTTCTTTCCAAAGCAGAGCATGTCAGGTTTAACATCGAAGTGTTGAAATGCCCACATTTTTCCTGTGAGACCTACTCCAGTCTGAACCTCATCAAAAATTAACATACAGTCATTTTCATCAGCTAGGGTTCTCAGTCTTTGCAAGAACTCGCCTCTGAAATGGTTATCTCCTCCCTCTCCCTGTATAGGCTCTATTATTATAGCAGCAATATCATCTTTATTTTCCTTAAAGGCTTCTTTGATCTCCATCACTGCCTGCTCTTCCAACTTCTTAACCTCTTCCAGATTCTTCTCGTTTAAAGGAAATTTTATTTTTGGATTTGTTATTCTCGGCCAGTCAAACTTAGGATAAAGGGCTGTTTTAACAGGATCTGTATTAGTCAGAGACATGGTGTATCCTGTTCTTCCGTGGAAACACTCTCTGAAATGTAAAACTTTTTTACCTCTTTCTTCTTTATATCCTTTTTTGAAGTTCTTTTTTATCTTCCAATCAAAGGATGCTTTAAGAGCATTCTCAATTCCCAAAGCTCCTCCCTCTATCAAAAATATGTAAGGGAGGAAGTCAGGAGCAGAAATTCTGTAGAATGTTTCTACAAACTCTGCCATCTCTATAGTAATTATGTCCGAGTTTGAAGGTTTGTGAAGGGCAACCCTTGCAATCTTCTTCACAAAATTGTCTTCGAGAATTTTAGGGTGATTGTATCCCACAGGATTTGAAGCAAAGAAAGAAAAAAGATCCAGATATTCTCTTCCCTTCTTTGAATCATAAGCCCAGACGCCATGGCTCTTATTCAGATCAAGCACAAGATCAAAATGATCAATTAACATATGCAAAGAGATTATTTCAAATGATTTTTGAGGTGTTATATTGCTCATTTATTCCTCCATATTATTTTTTTCAAAACCAAGAGGTATGGAGATTGTCTCCTTAGATGTGGAAAGAACAATATATGTTCTTGTCTGTCTCACCCCTTCAATGGAATTTAAAACATTTATCACAAAATTTTCGAGACTCTCTATATCTGAGACCTTTATTTTAAGATGGAAGCTGAAATCCCCTGTTATTCTATGGCATTCCTGAACCTCTTCATGCTGGCTCATGATCTCCATGAAATGATCTTCATACTTTGGATGTTCTACAAAAACATCTATAAAGGCGGTTATATTCACTTTTAGCTTTCTGGCGTCCAGCACCGCGGTATATTTCTTAATCACTCCCATCCTTTCCATCTTTTTAATTCTTTCATTAACAGTAGCAAGGGAAAGATTTACTGCCGAAGCTATCTCAGCCTGGGGTATCTTTGCATTTTCCTGAAGAAGTTGCAAAATGCGAATATCGATTTCATCAACCACACTTTTCATACTTGAAAATTTATACCATTTTTCATCTTTTGTCAAATTTTTTTTGAAAAACAGAGGAAAAAACCGTAATTTTTAAAATTCCGAAGCTCTATATGAGGGAAAAGAGATCAAAAAGGTTTTAGTAGAGCTACTTTTTGATAATAAGGCTGATTATGCCATTCTTCTCTGCAGTTAAAGGGTCATTCTTTATAAGCTCCATGTCCTCATATTTAATTTCTCTATCTCCCTCTTTCACCCCGATAGCGATATTACGACCTTTCTTTTTCGCAAGTAAAAGAGCTGAATCAGCTATATTTACAACATCTACCCAAGAAAATCTACTAATACTGTAAAAAGGATAGCAACAGAATCCAGCAGAACAGCTCAAATTCAATTTTCTATCACCTGAAATAACAAATTCATTCGCCCTAACCATTTTAGTAATTCTCTCCACAACCCATTCCATTATTTTAAAGTTTACTCTGCGGATAATTACCAGAAATTCTTCACCGCCCCAGCGAACCACTGAATCCAATGCTCTTACTCCTTTTGTAAGAACTCTGGCAAACTGGTATAAAACGAGATCCCCTGAGTCGTGTCCATAAATATCATTAATTTCTTTGAATTTATCAATGTCTATCATTATAAGACCGAGGAAATCGTTATCAGTATCTGGAAAACGCTCCAAAAGATTTTTCCCATAAAATTTCCTCTGAATCTCTGCTATATCCTCTTTAATTCTATGTTCTATATAGTGTCTATTATAAAGACCTGTTAAAGCATCTGTAATAGCTGTCTGTTGTAATTTTTCATTGGCAATTATAAGCTCATTAGTTTTTGTCTCCAGTGCTTTTGCCAATTCTTCAAACTCCTCAGCTCTTCTCCTCTCCGCCTCTTTCACCTGGGATAGCAGCAGCGTCTGTTTTCTTAGATTAATTATACCTAAGATAGCAAAAAATGCTGCTCCATAAAGAATCACCATCTTTACAATTACAGTGAGCAAATCCTGGTAGACAAAACCTTCCTTCGCTAATACCGCAAGTAAATAAACAATTAAATTGCCCGTCATAACTGATAAAACTGTTCTTTTGCCTGCCACATATGCAGAAGCTGCAACATTAGCAAGACCCCATGGAAAAATAACACTTCTTGCCCCACCTGTAAAGAACATGGCTAATCCAAAAAGAATAACATCCAGAGTCATCCAGAATACATGAACAGGAACTCCCAGTAGTTTCTTTTTATTATAATAATAAACATATGCAAAAAATGCGGAGCTTCCTGATGTAATTAGGAGGAAGACAATGATTACTACCCAAGAAACTCCCAGAAATCCAAAACCTTTCGCTAAAGTTGCCAGGAGAATCCCAAGAGAATAGACCAACGCTCTGTTTCTCTGAAACTTTATATGAAATCTTTGATAAGATTCCAGAGCTCGAAACTCTTTAAATCTCAAAAATTTTGACAATGATACTCGCACTTAACTTAGCTCTCCACATAATTAAACTTATCATTTTTCAATTACAATAACTAAATTATCATAATTTATTTTAAAAATGTCAATTTTCCAAAGATAAGCTGAACCCACAACCTCTTTCTTTTCACCCGATTTTAAAATCCCACCATATTTGACAAATTGAGGGACTTCATAGATAATATATTATAAACTTTCTCATTTTTATATTGGTGTTGAATGGCAATCATAGAGGATAATAAGAGTAAAAAAAGCAAGAAATTATCAAAATCTATTCCAATAATAATTCATGAGGAGGATTTATGGAATTGGACCATACTGAAAAAGTAGATGGAATTATAAAAAAATATGAGGGAAGAAAAGAAGCAATTATAGCCATCCTCCAGGATATTCAAGGAGAACTTAAATGGCTCCCAGAAAGTGCTCTGAAACTGGTATCAAAAAGATTGAAGATCCCTCTTAACAAAATTTACGGGATAGCTACATTTTACAAAGCTTTCAGTCTTAAGCCGAAAGGAAAACATACCATCACTGTCTGCATGGGAACAGCCTGCCATGTGAGAGGTGCTCCTAAGATTCTGGATGAACTCAAAAGAATTCTCAATATAGAAGAAGGAGGAACCACCGAGGACAGAATGTTTACCCTTGAAACAGTTAACTGTCTGGGAGCTTGTGCTCTCGGTCCTATCGTAGTAGCTGACAGCGAATATATAGGTCATATGAACAAATCAAAAATTGATGAACTCATGAAGAAGTTGAAAAAGGGCGAGGAGGAATAGGTTATGCCAAAAATAAAAAGTTTAGAAGATTTTGCAAGATTTAAAAAGGAGATATTAGAAAAAAGAAGGAACGGAAAACCAGTAATAACAGTTTGCAATGGAACAGGATGCCAGGCTTATGGATGTGAAAAAGTAACAAACGAATTCGCTACTGTGGTCCAACAGCGTGGCTTGCTTGAAAAAGTAGATGTAAGGAAAACAGGTTGTCATGGATTTTGCGAAAGAGGTCCAATTGTGGTTATTCATCCCACAGGAATCTTTTACCAGAGAGTAAAGTTAGAGGATATAAATGAAATTGTAGAGGAGACAATTAAAAATGGAAGAATAGTAAATAGACTCCTTTACGAGGATCCGAGCACAAAAGAGAGGATAGAAAAGGAAAAAGATGTTCCATTCTACAAGCACCAGAAAAGGATAATTTTTGGAAACAATGGATTAATAGACCCAACCAATATCGAGGATTACATAGCTATAGGTGGATATGAGGCTCTGATAAAAGCATTAAAAGAGATGTCAAATGTTGAAATAATCGAGGAGATTAAAAATTCAGGATTGAGAGGTAGAGGAGGTGCGGGATTTCTTACAGGATTGAAATGGGAAATATGCAAAAAGGAAAAGGAGTCTCCCAAGTATATAATTTGCAATTGCGATGAGGGAGACCCTGGTGCCTACATGGACAGAAGCTTGTTGGAAGGGAATCCCCACAGTGTTATAGAGGGAATGATAATAGGAGCTTATGCCATAGGAGCTGTAGAAGGTTATATTTATGTAAGAGATGAGTACCCATTAGCTGTTAAAAATGCCACCATTGCCATCCATCAAGCAAAAGAAACTGGCTTTCTCGGCAAGAATATTATGGGTAGCAATTTCAGTTTTGAAATAAAGATTGTTAGAGGAGCTGGAGCTTTTGTAAGCGGAGAGGAAACAGCTCTAATATCATCCATAGAAGGCAAGAGAGGAGAACCAAGACCAAGACCTCCTTATCCTGCTCAGGTAGGGTTGTGGAGAAAACCCACAAATATAAACAATGTGGAAACCTGGGCTAATGTCCCAGTTATTATTAATAAGGGTTCTGAATGGTATAAAAGCATTGGCACTGAAACAAGTAAGGGAACAAAGATCTTCTCTCTTGTAGGTAAGATAAATAACACCGGGCTTGTGGAAGTTCCAATGGGAATAACCCTGAAAGAGATTATTTTTGATATTGGTGGAGGAATACCCAAAGGTAAGAAATTCAAAGCTGTTCAAACAGGCGGCCCTTCAGGTGGATGTATCCCTGCTGAATTGCTTGATTTACCAGTGGATTTTGAAAAATTGCAGAGCGCAGGTTCCATGATGGGCTCAGGAGGAATGATTGTAATGGATGAGGAGACCTGTATGGTGGATGTTGCTCGATACTTCCTCAACTTTACGCAGGAGGAATCCTGTGGAAAATGTGTCCCATGCAGATTGGGAACACGACAAATGTTCGAGCTTCTTCAGAAAATAACAGAAGGAAAAGGAGAAATGGAAGACATTGAGAAGTTAGAAAAGCTTGCTTTCACAGTTAAAAATGCATCTCTTTGCGGTCTTGGTCAAACAGCACCGAATCCAGTAATAACCACTTTAAAATATTTCAGAAATGAGTATGAAGCTCATGTCAAAGAGAAAAGATGTCCCGCGCTTGTTTGTAAGGAACTTATAAATTACTACATTGACCCTGATAAATGCGTGGGTTGCCTTCTATGCATGAAAAATTGCCCCTCCAACGCAATTCTTGGCGGAAACAAGATGATACATGTTATAGTTCAGGAAAAGTGTATAAAGTGCGGTGCGTGTCTGGATGTTTGTCCACCAAAGATATCCGCAGTGGTCAAACTCTCAGGAGAGAAAATAGAAGGACCTAAAGAACCTCTTCCAGTATCTGAATGGAAAAAATCAAAAAAAGAAAAGGAGAGATAGGATGGGAAAGATAAAATTGAACATAGATGGAAGAGAGGTATTTGGAGAGATAGGGAAAACAGTCCTCCAGATAGCTAAGGAAGCTGGGATTTACATTCCTACCCTTTGTTATCACCCTTCCCTTGAACCTTATGGAGGATGTAGATTATGTATAGTAGAGATTAAAGGAATGAAAGGTTTCCCCATTGCCTGCGCCACCCCAGCTCAGGATGGAATGGAGATAAAAACCAACACTGATACATTGAATCAATTAAGAAAGGAAACACTTAAACTCATACTAACTGAACATCCAAACGCATGTTTGATATGTCCTGAGAAAGAGGAATGCAAACCCTACATGAAGTGCATAAGGAAGGCTGGTGTAACCACTGGGTGCAGGTTCTGCCCTAAAGATGGTCAGTGCGAATTTCAAAACCTTGTGGAAACTATAGGAATAGAAGATATCGGTCTTAACTTTCGCTTCAGAAACTTTCCTCTGGAAGATGAGGATCCCTTTTTTGACAGAGATTACAATCTCTGTGTTCTTTGCGACAGATGCGTAAGGGCTTGTAATGATATAAGAGGAGCAGGGGTTCTAACCATATATTACAGGGGAAGCCAGGCAAGGGTAGGAACAGCTTTTGGAAAATCCCATATAGATGCAGGATGCCAATTTTGTGGTGCATGTGTGGATGTATGCCCTACAGGCTCCCTTTACGAGAAACAGAGCAGATGGCTTGGAGTTCCTAATAAGACAGAGGAATCCATTTGTGTTCTTTGTAGTATTGGATGCATGATGAATTTTAAAGTAAAAGATGAAAGATTTTTAAGCGCTACCCCTTCTGAGAAAGGGTTCAATCAGGGACAAGCCTGTTTAAAAGGAAGATTTCTAATCCCTTATATAGTAAATAACAAAAAGAGAATTCTCCATGCATTTATAAAAATCCACGGAAAGCATGAAAAAGTCAGCATGGATGAGGCTCTTAATTATACAGCCAAGAAGCTTCTTGAAAAAAGGGGTAAGGCTTTTTCCATGATTCTTTCCCCTTATCTTTCAAATGAAGACTTATATGTTGGACAGAAATTCGCAAGAAAAGTAATGAAATCCAACTCTTTAGACACGATATCCAGTCTTTTCCTGAATCCTTTAAAACTTATAAATGGAAAGAGAGCAAAGGAGATCCAAGATAGAAAGTATAATTCTTTTGTATTAGTGGGAGCATCCCCTCTCGAAACATCTCAGATTCTGAGAGTCTTTCTTAGAAATAAGATAAAGGAGGGCAAGAAGCTGGCAATTGTGAGTTCTGTTAATGTTCCTCTTGCTCATGATGCGGAGATTTTTGTAAATGTTAAACCCGGAGAGGAAGGTGATTTTATTTCAAGTATAATTCAGGATTCTGATTATGGAAAATATTCGGAGGATTCAAAAAAACTGAAGCAGATGCTCCAGAGCCACAAACCTGCTCTTTTAATTTATGGTTATGAAATATTAAAGAATAATAGCTCATTAAAAAAATTGATGGATATAAAATCAAAGGACATGGATTTACTACCCATACCTGTGGAAGGAAATACATACGGAACATTTCTTCTCGGTTGTGCCCCTGAAATTTACCCAGGCCTCCTTCAAAGAAGCGAAGGAGTCAAAAGATTTTCAGAATTATGGAACTCAGAACTTCCTTCAGACAAGGGAATGGGAATATTTGAAATGCTTAGAATCCATAAAAATGAAGGAGTTCTATATATATGCGGAGAATTCCCTTATATAAATAAGGTGGCAGCAGAATTCATTATATATCAGGGTATAATTCACACTCCTCTTTCTGAGATAGCCGATGTGATTCTTCCTTCTGCTTCCTTTATCGAGACAGAAGGAACATACATTAATTTGAATGGAATAATTCAAAAGGGGAAAAAAGTTGTAGAGCCAAGAGGAGATGCTAAGCCTGACTGGTGGATATTCTCTGAAATTGCAAAAAGAATGGGAGAGGAAGGATTCGATTTTGAGAATTCCTCCATGATATTCAAGGAAATCCAAATGACAGGACTCTTCCCTGAAATTGATTTTGAAAGCCTTGGCTCAGAGGGAGAAAGCATTACTTTCCCTGTTGTATCTGAGATCTCATATGCACAAGAAGAACCCCCTGTATTGGATGAAAATTCCTTCCATCTCTTTTTAAAACCCTTCCACTGGAGTTATAGAGACTTCTTCATGCTCCATGAGATAAAGGATTTAAGAAGAATTATAAGAACTGAGGAGATACATATGAATCCTGAGGATGCCAAAGAACTCAAAATAACCAACGAAGACTTTGTCTCTATAAAAGGAAGAAATGGTCTCATTAAAGGAAAGGTGTTAATAAATGATAGTATTCCAAAAGGATATATTTATGCTGGTCCAGACCTCGGATTATTAGTAGCAGAGAGCTCAAAATGCCCTGTGAATTTCATATTAAATGTAAAAATTGAAAGGGGGTAAAAGTGTTCAAAATCATTGAAAAGAGAATGATTGTTCCCAACATTCATCTAATGAAAGTTTCAGCTCCCGCTGTTGCTAAAAAGTGTTTGCCCGGTCAGTTTGTAATAATTATGGTGGATGAAAAGGGTGAGAGAATCCCTCTCTCCATATCTGACTGGGAAAGAGAAAAAGGAATCATAACTATTGTATTTATGGAAGTGGGCACATCCACGAAAAAGCTGGCTAAACTCAAAGAGGGAGAGGAGCTTTTCGCTCTGGCAGGACCCCTGGGAACACCGTCGGAAATTGCCAAATTCGGAACTGTTCTCTGTATAGGCGGTTGTTACGGAATAGGAACAATTTATCCCATCGCAAAAGCTCTAAAAGAAGAGGGCAATAGAGTCATAACCCTTATTGAAGCCAGAAGCTCCTTCCTCCTTTACTGGGAAGACAAATTAAAATCAGCAAGCGACGAGCTCATTTTGCTTACAAGAGATGGAACATCAGGGCTTAGCGGACATGTCTCACAAGGAATAGAAGCCATTGTGGAAAGAGAGAAAATTGACAGGGTGATTGTTAATGGATGCACTTTCCTTTTAATGGCTTCCTCTGAAGCAACAAAACCCTTAGGAATTAAAACAATTGTAAGCCTCAACCCCATAATGATTGACGGAACGGGGATGTGCGGAGTTTGCAGAGTATCAATTTCTGGAAAAACAAAATTTGCCTGTGTGGATGGTCCTGATTTTGACGGTCATCAGGTGGACTGGGAGACCTTACTCATGAGAAGGTCAGCTTATATCAAAGAGGAGTATGAATCCATAAGATCTCTTCAGTGTGAAGAGATTTTCTAATGGAGGAGATAATGGAAGAGAAAAACAAATCTGAAATGGAGAAAATAAAACTTGCACAACAGGAAGAGTGGAGAAAAGAGCTAAAGAAGAAAATCTCTGTTAAGGATAGAATGAAGATAGAGAGAGTAAAAATGCCAGAGAGAGAGCCGGAAGAGAGGAATAAGGATTTTTACGAAGTAAACCTTGGGCTCTCTGAAGAACAGGCAATGGAGGAGGCAAGAAGATGTCTGGACTGCCCTAATCCTCAATGTGTAACAGGTTGCCCTGTATCTATTGATATTCCATCCTTTATAAAACTAATAGAAATTGGGAAATTCAGGGAGGCGGCAAAGAAAATTAAAGAGACGAACTCTCTTCCTGCTGTTTGCGGAAGAGTCTGCCCGCAAGAACTCCAGTGTGAACTCCAATGCACTGTTTTCAAATCTACAGGAATCTCTGTGGCAATAGGAAACCTGGAAAGATTCGCTGCGGATTGGGAGAGGAAAAGTGGTTTGGTGGAATTACCTGAAATAGCTCCATCCACAGGCAAGAAAATAGCTGTTATTGGAGCTGGTCCCGCTGGACTCACCATAGCTGGAGAGATGATAAAATTAGGTCACAAAGTGACCATCTTTGAAGCTCTTCATTATCCAGGAGGTGTGCTGGTCTACGGGATTCCGGAGTTCAGGCTTCCAAAAAATATTGTTTATGCGGAAGTTGATTATCTGGAAAGAATGGGAGTGGAATTGATCACAAACTTCATTGTGGGGAAAACTGCCACTATAGAGGATTTGAAAAAAGAAGGTTACGATGCTTTCTTTATAGGTTCAGGTGCTGGATTGCCTATGTTTATGGAGGTGGAAGGGGAGAATCTAAATGGTGTTTATTCAGCAAATGAGTATCTGACAAGAATTAACTTGATGAGAGGTTTTGAATTCCCAAAATACGATACCCCAGTCCCAAGGGCAAAAAGGGTAGCAGTAATAGGCGGTGGCAATGTAGCCATGGACTGTGTGAGATCAGCCAAAAGATTGGGAGCAGATTGGTCATGCATAATTTATAGAAGAAGCAGACAAGAAATGCCCGCAAGAATCGAAGAGATAAAACACGCTGAAGAGGAAGGCATTGAATTTATGTTGCTTACAGCTCCTGTTAAAATCATAGGTGATGAAAAAGGGTGGGTGAAGGAGATCGAATGTATAAGAATGGAACTTGGAGAACCAGATTCCTCAGGCAGAAGGAGACCCATCCCCATCAAGGGCTCTGAATTCAGAATATCAGTTGACCTTGTGGTGAACGCTATTGGGCAGAGACCCAATCCTTTAATCCCCATGACCACTCCAGGGCTTGAGATGGGGAAATGGGGGGAAATAAAAGTTGACTGGAACACAATGGCTACAAATATAGCTGGAGTATATGCAGGTGGCGACATTGTGAGAGGTGGAGCCACAGTGATTCTCGCTATGGGGGACGCAAGAGTAGCTGCACGAAGCATGCACGAATATTTAATGAATCATAGGAGATAAAATGAAATGGTTTGATGATTATAAAAAGAGGTTATGTAGAGCTGAGGAAGCTGTATCTCATATAAAAAGTAATTCAAGAGTCTATATAGGCGGAAATGCAGCAACTCCTTTCGCATTGATGAGGGCCCTCGCAAAAAGAAAGGACGAACTTAAAAATGTAGAACTTTTGCATGTTCTTCTCTTGGGAGAGGATCCATTTTCCGCTCCTGAGATGGAAGGACATTTCCGACACAACTCTCTTTTTGTTGGTCCAGCTGATAGAAAAGCAGTAAATGAAGGAAAATCAGAATATATTCCTATTCATCTTCACATGATACCCAGACTATTTAAATCTGGTTTGGCAAAGCCGGATGTGGCGATGATTCAGGTATCTCCTCCTGATATCCATGGATTTATGAGTTTAGGAGTTGAGGTTCTTGCTTCTAAGGCTGCTGTGGAGACCGCAGACATTGTGATCGCACAGGTTAATGAGTCCATGCCGAGGACTCTTGGAGACAGCTTTATCCATGTATCCAGATGCACAAAGATAGTGGAGCACACTGAAGAACTTCCCACTTTGAAAAAAGAACCCTTCACAGAAGTGGAAGCAAAAATAGGGAAATCAATAGCTGATCTTATTGAGGATAACTCCACTTTACAGCTCGGAATAGGAGGTATACCGGATGCTGTCCTTTTTTTTCTGAAGGAAAAGAAGGATCTTGGAGTTCATACAGAAATGATCTCAGATGGGGTTATGGAGGCAATAGAACAGGGAATTATAACATGCAGAAAAAAGACTCTTCATCCTGGAAAAGTTGTAGCTACATTTATCCTGGGTTCGAAAAGACTTTACACTTATGTGGATAACAATCCTCTTTTTGAACTTCATCCTGTGGATTATACTAACCATCCCTTTGTGGTAGCAGAAAACGAGAAAATGATTGCCATTAATTCAGCGATTGAGGTGGACCTCACAGGTCAGGTTTGTTCAGACTCTATGGGAACATACATATACAGTGGCTTCGGAGGACAGGTGGACTTTATAAGGGGTGCAGCTCATGCAAAGGACGGTAAACCTATTATTGCCTTACCATCTACCGCAAAAGGCGGAGCCGTCTCAAGAATAGTTCCTATTCTTAAACCTGGAGCAGGAGTGGTGACCTCAAGGGCTGATGTTCATTATGTTGTAACAGAGTTTGGAGTGGCTTATTTATTCGGAAAGAATCTGAAAGAAAGGGCAGAAGCTCTAATTAACATTGCTCATCCTGATTTTCGGGACGAGCTGATTAAAGAAGCAAAAGCGAGGAAACTGTTCAAATAACAAAAAGTCCGCTTTGTTTGTTAAAATATTTATTGGAAAGATGAAATGGGAAGAATAGGAACTGACGAATCAGGAAAAGGTGATTATTTCGGACCCCTTGTGGTAGCAGGGGTATATATAGACGAGACGGACGAGGGATACATTAGAGATCTTGGCGTAAAAGACTCTAAAAAGCTCTCGGATAATCGTGTTAAAGAACTTGCAAAGGCTATAAAAAAAGAATTTATTTATTCTGTAGTAACAATATACCCTCCAAGATATAACGAGCTTTGGGAAAAATATAAAAATCTCAATAAAATTCTGGCATGGGGACATGCAAGAGTGATAGAGAATATTCTTCATAAAGTCTCTTGCTCAAAAGCAATAACTGATAAATTCGGTAATGAAAAATTTATAAAAGAAGCTCTTATGAAAAAGGGCAAAAAAATCCATCTGGAGCAGAGAGAGAAAGGAGAAGCGGATCTTGCAGTAGCTTGTGCCTCCATCCTCGCAAGAGCAGGTTATCTCGAAGGACTGGAGAAGATATCCAAAACATACAAAATCAACCTGCCCAAAGGCTCATCCCAGGAGGTGGTTAACTTTGCAAAAAAGATTCTCTACGAAAACCCTTCCATCCCTCTAACAGAGCTTGCAAAAGAGCATTTCAAAATAACTAAAAAAATAAAGTCTTAAAATTTGTAGCCTATTTTCCTTAAAAACTCTTTCCTTTTTTTGACATCCTCTTCTCCCTCCACACCCTTTGTTTTTATGCCGTCAATTACTCCAAGAATTCCCCTTCCTTGCTCAGTTTCTGCAATTATCACTTCCACAGGGTTAGCTGTAGCGCAAAAGATTCTACATACCTCAGGAACATTTTTTATGGCATTCAGAATATTTATCGGATAACCATTTTGAATAAAAATTATAAAAGAATGACCAGCTGAAATGTTAAATGCATTTCTTTTTGCCAGCTCCACTAAATTTTCATCGTTACCTGAATAACGAACAAGAGCTGGGCCAGAAGATTCACAGAAAGCGAGTCCGAACTTTATATGAGGAGCTGTGGAAACAATTGTTTCATGAAGATCCTCCACTGTCTTTATAAAATGAGATTGCCCAAGAATAAAATTCATATCCTCAGGTTTTTCAATTCTTACAATCTTTATCTCCATTCTTCCCTCCTACGAATCTATTTTACAAGTTTTCTAAAAACAAGTTAATAAAATTTTTAATGACTGCCAACACCCTCTATCTTCGAATCTTTCTTTTCACAAGTTTCTCAATTTCCACTGCAAAAAATAGGGTCGTAGACAGAATAAACATCAACAAAAGCTCAGGAAGGGAGAGAGGAGCTGTTTTAAGTATTTTGTTAAAGAAGGGTATGTATATTGTTCCGAGCTGAAGAACAAAAGTGCCAAGAACGGTGTAAAAAAGAAGAGGATTTGATGAGATAAATCCTATCTTAAAAGCAGAATTTATAAGGGATTTGCATGCAAAAGCATGCCAGAGCTGACTTAAACAAAGGACATTGAAAGCTATGGTCTGCCAGTGAAGATTTAATTTTATGGCTAAACCCTGTGCCAAAATAGTAAGTCCTCCAAGCAAAATACCTGACCAGATAATGCTCGTCCCAAGACCACGGGAGAAGACTCCCTCTTTTGGATCTCTTGGTTTCCTCTCCATTATTCCCATCTCCTCTTTTTCTGATGAGAAGGCAATTCCAGGAAGCCCATCTGTCACAAGGTTTATCCATAATATCTGAATAGGCAAAAGAGGAAGTGGAAGACCAAGGAAAGGAGCAAAAAATATTGCGGTTACCTCTCCCACATTGCTTGCAAGAATGAATCTTATGAATTTAATAATGTTGTCATAGATTTTCCTTCCCTCTCTTATTGCTTTTACTATAGTGGCAAAGTTATCATCAAGTAAAATCATATCTGAAGCCTCTTTTGCCACATCTGTTCCTGTGATTCCCATGGCTACCCCTATATCAGCTCTTTTAAGAGATGGAGCGTCATTAACTCCATCCCCTGTCATAGCCACATATTCTCCCTTATCCTGAAGAGCTTTCACTATTTTTAGCTTCTGCTCTGGAGCCACCCTGGCGTAGACATCTATATTTTTTACCTTTTCTTCAAACTCTTTCAGAGTGAGAGCATCAAGTTTTGCACCTGTAATGAGAGAGGAATCCTCTTTTAGTATTCCGAGCCTCTTTGCAATAACCTTTGCTGTTAAAGGATGATCTCCTGTAATCATAACAGGTTTTATACCTGCTGTTCTGCAAAGTTTAACAGCCTCAAAGGCCTCCTGCCTTGGAGGATCGATCATTCCCATAAATCCTATAAAAATCAGATCCCTCTCTACAATTTCAGGTTCAAAGGACTCTGGCAACCTATCCCATTCTCTGATTGCAAAACCAAGAACCCTCAACCCATCCCCAGCCATCTTCTCATTAATTCTGGTTAGAAGGGATCTGTCAATTTCTTTTATTCCATTCTCTTCCATTAATTTCGTGGAATTATTAATAATAACTTCAGGAGCACCCTTTGTTATGGCCAAAATCTTTTCATTTCTCCATTCATGAAAAGTTGTCATGCACTTTCTCTCCGAATCAAAAGGAATCTCCGCTGTTCTCTTCATTTCTCTTTCAACTTCTTCTTTTAATATACCTGCATCCATACCCACTTGAAGAAGAGCAATCTCAGTGGGATCTCCTGTGAATTTGTCGCCGCTGTAAGAAGCATCATTTGATAAAGTAGCTATTTTGATGAAAAAACTTAAACTGTTAAAATCATCATTTTTTTTCAATTTTGATATCTCATCTTTCTTCAAAACCTTGTCATTCCAGTAAATCTCCTCCACTTTCATCTTATTCATTGTTAGAGTTCCTGTCTTATCTGAGCAGATGTAAGTTATGGAACCGAGGGTCTCCACTGCGGGAAGCCTTCTCATAAGTGCATTCTCCTCTGCCATTCTCTTTGCACCAAAAGCAAGGGCAATTGTTATAACTGCAGGAAGAGCCTCTGGTATAGCAGCCACAGCAAGGCTCACTGCTGTAATAAAAAGAAGCAAGGGTTCTCCACCCCTCAGCAAACCAATTAAAAAAACCATGGAGCATATAATAAGGAATGCTATGGAAAGTTTTTTGCCAAGATCAGTAAGCCTCTTCTGCAGAGGTGTCTTTTCCTCTTTCTCCTTTTGAAGCATCTCTGCAATTTTACCCAGTTCTGTTCTCATCCCTGTTTCCACCACGACTCCTTTACCCCTTCCCATTGTTACCGCTGTTCCTTTGTAGAGCATGTTTTTCCTATCTCCAAGGGGAAGGTGCTTTTCCAAAAATGTTTTTGTGACTTTCTCAACAGGAACAGACTCTCCTGTTAAAGATGCCTCGTTCACTTTCAACTGATGTGCTTCCATTAAACGAATATCTGCAGGGACAATATTACCAGCCTCTATTAGAACAACATCTCCCACAACTATTCCCTCCACAGGCACACTCTTTTTTATGGAATCTCTTATAACCATAGCCTCAGGCTCAGCCATAGCCCTTAACTTTTCCATGGCCCTCTCCGCCTTATACTCCTGGACGAACCCTACTATGGCATTGAGAATCACTATAAGAAGTATAGCCAATGAATCCATACCTTCTCCGAGAAGGGCTGAAATAATCGCAGCAAAAATAAGAATCATTATCATAAAATCAGAAAACTGTCTTAGAAAAAGAAGAAAAGCACTCTTTTTCTTCTTTTCCTCTATTCTGTTGGGTCCGTAATTTAAAAATCTTTCTCTGGCTTCAGAAGAGGAAAGCCCCTCTGGAGAGGTGTCGAGAATCTGAAAAATCTCCTCTAAATCCTTTCTATACCAGTCAATTCTTTCTTCCACACAAAACCTCCTGAAATTAAGGAAAATTTTAACCTATGGAAGGAAAAATTTAAAGCCTCCACTTTAGATCATATAAAATCCCTTGAAACATATCTTGTTAGATCAAATTAAATATTCCTGAAAGGGTTAAATATCCCTTAACTGAACTTCCTCTATGACTTTTCTTCAAATCTTTCTCTCTTCTCCTTTCCCATTTTTAGGGTGGAAGGGAGGGAATAAGGCAGAGAAACTTGTTGCACATTTCAGCCTCCGAAGCATTCCAGGAGGATATCCCAGAGGCATTTGTTCTAAAACACTTTTTAAACTATGCCACTTTTTTAAAAAGATAACGAAATTTCCTCTCAAACTCCTTAACAGTGATAAATTCCATGAATTCATGCTTTTAATCTTCAGGATAAGCCCTTAGTGAATATGGAGGAGTTCTGTAAAAGACAAGTTCATAGTTGACAATTTCCTTTTCTTTTCTAACTTTCCAGGGAATGTCCTCATGAGAATAATCACTAATAGTTTTTGCATATAAGTATGATAAAGTTTCAATAACCCTGTCAATACATTCTTTTTGTCTCGCTGTTAGTTTATTTAAGTCTTCCTCATCAAGGGGTAAATATTTAATCTGAGATTGCGTATGGTATGGCATAGAAATTTCTATTATTTGTTTTTCCTTCTTCATTTCTTCTATCACCCCTTCAAACTCACAAGGAGCAGGACCGTAGTTTATCTTTCTATAAGCAGCACCAGTAAGAGGCTCTTCATAAAGTTCATAGTAATTGAAATCACAAAAGTATAGGAGCTTATACAAAACTGTTTTATCAACATTTGGCATAGGAGCACATTTAATGAGAATATAAAGTAATAATCTCTTTGAATATTTCTTTATTAAACCGTGGTAATTTCCCTTTATGTCTTAAGTTGATGACTTTCTTTTTTGCTTCACCAGGATTCAGCAATTCATTTATGGAAATTACAAATATTTGGGATAGTTTTTCTAATTCAGAAGAAGAGAGTTCTCTTTGACCGGATTCAATCAAGGAAACTAATGGACAAGGAAAGCAGATTTATAAAGGATGCCAATAAGTATCTGTGATACTATATTATCGAGGCTGCTAACTCTGCGAGAAAGTATGTCCCTTCTTTCTCTAATTACTATTGGAAGAAATACATGGAATCCAAAAAAATCATCACAAGAGAGCTCTGGTTCTTATAGTAAGGAAGCTTATCCGCCTTATATACGCTCTCCTTAGGAAAGGAAAGATATTCAGGGAGGAGGCTCCTCTCTCTACCGAGGATTTCCATGGAGTTTAATTTCATTTCTTATTCATCCCTTGACATATTACTGCACCCCTTGGGGGATATTATTTTTTACAATGATTTGCGGTAAGAGGAAGGTGTTAATGACTTATGGAGGCTCTATTTTAAAGCTTCCACAAATTATTGAATACCCTCTATCTACATTATAAGGAGGAGATGTAACTATCAAATCAATCGGGTCCTCCTCGATACAATCTGTAGTTATAAGTCATTGTTAATGATAACGAGGTCATTCTAACGGAAAAACACCTTGTTCTGCGATGAATAATATTCCTCTGGAACCTCGTGAACCATTTTCTTATTGATTTTTGTTTTCATTTTTATTAAGTAACTATTTCCTTTTTCATACTAATCAGTTTGCTTAATATTACAGAAGCCAGAAGGATTTCGCCAAGGATGAGATAATACCAGGGATAGTAGCGAGGAATCTCACCCTTTATTACAGGAGATGCATTCCATACAAAAGAAATAAATATTGAAACAAAACCGAGAAGAGCAATAATTGCTTGTAAAACCGTGAGTCTGAAGCTTATCTTCTTGTGAAGTTCTATTAGAACAAATATAAGAATAAGGGTTATTGAAACTATTATGGGAGCTATCACTGGACCTGACCATGGAACTGGAAGGAGAAATAGCATATCCCATTCCAGTAAAGATAATGGCCAATCTAAAAACAATTTTAGCCAGATATAGTAGAATATATCCCACACTCCAAAAATAAAACAGAACGAAGAGAATATCTTCCAAAACCTCCTGGAGCTTATCAGAGAAATCGAAAACATTAAAATCAGGGAGAAAAATTCCCTTCCAGCTTCCACAAGAAGTCTTTGAGGAGCAAGGGGTCTTAAAGGAAAGGAAAATCCCTCAGGATAAAGTATATCTCTTAAATAAACCACAACAGAAGCTTCTATATATGCAAATGAAATGGCAAAAAATGTAAGAGAAAGAATTCTTCTCATCAGACTTGGGCGACACTTAGACCAGCCTTCGCTCTAATCTCCTCTCTTATTTTCTCTGCCAGCTCCCTGTTTTGCTTCAAAAGATTCTTAACATTCTCTCTCCCCTGACCAAGCCTTTCCCCTTTGTAAGAATACCAGGTTCCTGTTTTCTCAATAACTCCCAGAGCAACTCCAGTATCTATCATATCTCCCTCAGTGGATATCCCTTCCCCATAAATAATGTCAAATTCCGCTTCTTTGAAAGGAGGAGCAAGCTTGTTCTTAACAATTTTCACCTTTACTCTGTTCCCAATGGTATTATCCCCATCTTTTATGGAAAGAACCTTTTTAATTTCAATTCTTACAGTCGCATAAAACTTTAGTGCTCTTCCTCCTGTGGTGGTCTCAGGATTCCCCATTATTATTCCAATCCTCTCCCTTAACTGATTAATGAAAATGAAGCATGTTTTTGACCTGCTGACAATTCCTGTTAATTTTCTAAGTGCCTGAGACATCAATCTTGCCTGAAGTCCCATATGGGAATCTCCCATCTCCCCTTCTAGTTCTGCTTTTGGAACAAGTGCTGCTACTGAATCCACAACCACTACATCAACAGTTCCACTTCTAACAAGTATTTCCGCAATTTCAAGAGCTTGCTCTCCATAATCAGGTTGAGATATGAGAAGATTTTCCACATCCACTCCAAGTTTTCTTGCATATTCAGGGTCAAGAGCGTGCTCCGCATCTATAAAAGCTGCCACTCCTCCCTGTTTTTGAGCCTCAGCAATTATGTGAAGAGCTATGGTTGTTTTTCCTGAAGCCTCTTGCCCATAAATTTCCACAACTCTTCCTTTGGGAACACCTCCAACTCCAAGAGCGACATCAAAAGCTATTGAGCCAGTAGGAATAACAGGAACTACCTCTGAAACCTCCTTCTGCCCCAGTTTCATTATTGAACCCTTTCCAAACTGCTTCTCTATCTGAGAGATAGCAGCTTCCATTGCTTTTGCTTTTTCTTTTGAGGATGTCTCTTCCTTTTGCATTTTTTTCTCCTTAATTAATTTTTTCAGATTTCTCAATTAATTTCAAATCTTTCTCCGTAGATTTTATTCCTTCTGAAGCCAGTTTATCAGCCTCCTCATCAAGCTCTATCAACTTCCTTTCTATCTCCGCTCTGAGCTTTTCAATTTCTTCAGGGGTAAGAGAATCAGGAACTTCCACAGGCTCTCCATAAATAAGAACACACTCTGTGAAGGGTGGAAATATCAGATGTTTATCCCATCCCTTTAAAAATTTCTTTTTCTTGCAGGAGAAACTCACGGGCAAAATAGGAGCTCCAGTTTGTTGAGCAAGATATATGCATCCGGGTTTTAGAACCCTTCCAGGTCCTCTTGGACCATCGGGAATAATTGCTACATCTGAATTCTCAAGAGCTTCCTTCATCTTGTGAAAAGCCTCTTTTCCTCCTTTTGAACTCGAGCCCCTTATAGATTCATATCCAAAACCTTTTAAAACTTTTGCTGTTAATTCTCCGTCCCTGCTCAAACTTACAAGAGGTCGTATCCCCTGATTTCTATGAACATAAATAGGAATTATTATTCTTCCATGCCAAAGAATGAAAATAACATTTTTCCCCTTTTTTTTCGCTTTGAGGTAAAATTCCTTCCTCATTACTTTAATCTTCACTGTCCTGCAGAGAAGAGAGATTATTTTTATTGTTAGAAAAGATTTTAACCAGAGCTTTATTCTTTCCATATGCGATATTCCTTCATTTTATTTCTGAGCGTTTTCTCGCTCACTCCCAGAACTTTTGCTGCTTCTTTAATGCTCCCTTGACACTCTTTAATAGTTTGCGCAATTTTCTTTTTTTCCACAATTGTGGAAGCCCTCTTTGCCAAATCTTTTAGTTTTCCTCTCATGTCAATATAATCTTCATCGCTCCCTTCGTCAGGGATAGTAATGTGATAAGTTTGAATTTCCCTTCCCTCACATAGAATCACCGCCCTTTCAATGCAGTTTTGCAACTCTCTTATATTGCCAGGCCATGAATAGTTCGCAATTCTCTCGAGAGCTGATCTGGATATAGAGTCAACATTTTTCTTTGTTTCTACAGAGAACTTTCTAATGAAGTGCTGAAGAAGAAGAGGAATATCCTCTTTTCTTTCTCTTAGAGGAGGTAGGGTTATAGGGAAAACAGAAATCCTATAGTAGAGATCCTCCCTGAATTTTCCCTCTTCCACCATTTTTTTGAGATCCTTGTTTGTAGCTAGAACAAATCTAACATCCACTTCTATCCTCTGAGTGCCTCCCACTCTTTCAAATTGTTTTTCTTCTATAACCCTTAAAAGTTTCGCCTGAAGACTGGGGTTCAAATCTCCAATTTCGTCAAGGAAAAAAGTTCCTTTATGAGCGAGCTCGAGCTTCCCTAATTTCCTTGAGTGAGCTCCAGTATAAGCTCCCTTTTCATGCCCAAAAAGCTCATTCTCAATTAAAGTTTCAGGAACTGATGCTGAATTCATGGGAACAAATGAGTAATTTCTCCTAGGGCTAAGCTGATGCAAAGCTCTTGCAAATAACTCCTTTCCTGTCCCGCTTTCACCAAGAAGAAGAACCGTGGTATCAGTGGATGCAACTTTTTGTAATTTTATTATCGCTTCTTTGATGGTTTTGCTTTCACCTATGATTACAGGTAAACCAAATTTTTCCCTCCACTCCTCCTTTAAAATTAAATTTTCCCTATAAATCCTCTCCCTTTCCATGGCTTTTTCCACTACATGGAGTAGATGCTCGGGATCAACAGGCTTGGTGAGAAAGTCAAAAGCTCCATCTTTAATTGCCATGACAGCTTTTTCCACTGTTCCGAAAGCAGTGATTATAATGACAGGAAGGGAAGGGTCAATTTCTTTTGCCCTCTTCATGAGTTCGTATCCGTCCATACCTGGCAAAAGAAGGTCTGTTAGAAGAAGGAGATATCTTTTATTCCTTAGATTTCTTAAAGCCTCCTCCGCATTCGAAAACCCTTCTGCTTCGAAACCTCCCCTCTTCAATGAAAGAGTGAGGAATTCTCTCATTTCATTTCTGTCTTCCACAATCATTATCTTCATCCCTTTAATTTTATATAAATTTTGAACTAAAATTCAAATTTAGAATTATCTAATTTCCTTCTTCTATAACCTTAATCCTCCCTGTTATTGCCACTGTGATTTTTGAACTTTTCTTCTTGCTCTTGAGATATATAGTGGCCAAATTGGTCACAATTCCTTCTGGATGAAACACAGGTGTGTTGTTTGAAGAAACCTCTCCAAAGCCCAAATTAATTCTTCTCTCCAAAAGCCATTTATCATTTTCTTCTCTTTCAATGTAAATGGAATTTCCAAGGGCTCTCCATCTGAAACGATCTCCTGTAAAAGCTGATTTATAGCGAGCAAGATAGAGAGAGTTGATAACCAGGGACTGGTCTGACTTGAACTGCAAATTACATATTAATTGTTTATATGTGGGAATGGTAAAAGTGATTAAAAGAGAGAGCAGGGAAAGGTAAATTGTGGTCTCTATGAGATTGAAGCCATAACTTTTCATTTTTCCCTCCAATCCAGGATGTTTAGTTGCCCAATAAAAAACATTTCCTCAGAAGTAAGAGGGTAAAAAGTTGGACTCAAACCCGAAAGGAGATACTCCTGAGTTATTATTGTAAGGTTTTTAAATTGTATTCTCTTCGCATGAATACTTCCTTTTACAATCAAGTCCCCTTCTATTTCGATGCCCTTACCACACGCCAGAAGAGAAGCCCTGATAGAAACAGCTCTTTCTGATATCTTAATATAACCTTCTCTTTCCTCTCCACTTAAGATGTCTAACCCTACCGAGCATATCCCAAGAAGGGAATTTTCTCCATCAATGGAGGAATCAATTTTTATTGAACCTGATGATATTATTGTTAAGTCAATACCTGAAATCAAAACATTTTCAAAAGAGGAGGAAATAGAATCTATTTTTCCATTTATCATAATCAGCTTGCATGGTTTAGAACTTATAAGCTCGCCTTCTGAATTCTTGAATATTGAGCTTTCTCTTCCCATCCTCAAAGAAACCTCTTTTCCTTCGCTCCTTAAGGTAATCCATTGAAAGTCCCATTCCCTTGAAAAATGAATTTTCTCTACATCCTGATTCACAAAAAGAACAGCGAAATCAAGGAAATCGAAGTAGAAAATACCTTCCCCTGATCTTTCAATTTTTTCTTTTATTTCATCGCTTAGATTTAGTTTTAATGAAAAGGGAAGTGACGAGAACTGGGCTTTAGGAAGAAGCCCGGATATTATTTTAACATCACTGGAGAAATCCGAGACCTCAACAAATAAGGGAAATAGAGAGAAAGGAAGTTGTCCGCTGAATAGTTTTCCTTCCCCCTCTGCGATGGTTCTGCTCTCCCTATTTCCCCTGAATGTCCTTGATGTCACTGAAAATTTAAAAGGAATAGCTTCTTGAACCTGCTCTGATTTTTCAATGGAAAGGGTTGTTTCAAAATAAAAATCTTTCTCTTTACCTTTCTCAGAAAATCCGCTTTCAAAGAATTTTTCGTAGCTTTCCATATCCTTAATTTTGCAAAACCAAATTTCAAGAATCTCCTTTATACTTTTCTCCTGAAAACTTCTGCTTTTCACCATCCAATCTCTGTGAAGGGATGATTTTAGGAAAATCCCTGTTGTAAGCACAAAACTTAAGATCACTGCATTCATTGCAAATACTATCAAAAGAGAAGAAATTGTGGAGAAGCCCCTCTCTTTCAATTTTCACCTCCGCATGGTAGAAAGAATTTAAAATTAAAAAGTTTTCTGCGATACTCAATTTTTATATTTATTAACTTCCCATTTTCTTCAAATATTAGATCATCCACTCTCTCAATAAGTGGTTGAAAAGGTCCTGAGTTCTGAGACAATCTAAGAACCTTCTTCGATTTATCGAATTTGAAAGAAACGGAATCTATCTGGATAACCTTTGAACCCTTGTAATAGTTGTTCTCAAGTTCTTTTTCAAGCCAGAATTCCCCATTCTCTATTTTGTTAATTTTATTCAGCTCGTTGTTTAGAAAATCAGTGATTAATATTTCTCTTCCTTCTTTGAATAACTCAGGTTCTTTCACCCATATTACCTTTTCTCCCATGTAGCAATTCTCTTTCAGAATACTCTGTCTGTTTCCTTTTTTAATTGAGATACAAATTTCAGATAACTCAAAAACCTTGAGCTCACCTCTCGCCCCTAATCCATCCAGACCCATACCGCATCTCTTCATTTCATAGCCAATTCTGTCCATTCCAGAATATAACTCCTGTAAACCATCCATCTCTTCTTTCCCTTTAAAGCTCCCTTTACTGACGGAATCCACAAGCATGGATGTGAACAAGAGAATAAAGAGAGAAAGGGTGAGGGAGATGCTCGCTTCCACCAAGGAAAATCCTCTTCCCATTAAAATCCTCCCCGCTTCCAAAAAGAATTTGATAGTTCAACTTTTCTTCCTTTTTTTTCCGGAGGGAAAACATAAACCTTTATTTCTATTAATTCTCCTTTTTCTTCCAATTTCCACTCTCTAAAAACCTTCCTTAGAGTGAAAGAATCCTTCAACTGATCAGAGAAACTCTCGATTTTCTCGCCTCTTTTAAGTTTATCCTTTAGCTCTTCGATTTTTTCTAAGGCGCATCTTGTCAAGAAGTAGTTCAAAAGAGCCTTATTTTTAATTTCGTTAGCCCTCAGCAAGATCTCAAAACCTGTGAAAATAGTCATGCAAATTATGGCAGATAAAACCAAAATTTCAATAAAGCTATGTCCCTTTTCCATTTTTAAACTCCAATTTTTTTATTCAAAATGTATGCCAGAAATAAAAGTATCTAAAATATTTTTATTAAAGAGGCTTTCCCTTTGCTTATTTTAATTTTGCCCGAACCCTGGAAACAAAGGTTAACAAATTCTTTATTTTTGAAGTAAACCATCGATTACTCTTCTCTATTCAGAACAAAATTTGACTTTTCCCCTATTAAATAGTCTACTAAAAGAGAGGTTAAAATTTTTCTAAAATCTCCTTGCTCATCTCCATTCCTTCCAAAAAGGAGGGAAAATGAAAAAGGACAGGTTTAGAGAGGAGTGTATTATGAAAATAAAGGATATTCCAGTAGGGATATTTATCGCTCAGAACAACAGGCTCCAGCTCTCTAATAAAGCATTCTGTGATATGATGGGCTACAAATTGGAAGAGATTATCGGAAAAGAAATCAAAAAAATTATCGCTCCTGAGGACATGGAGAGACTTCAAAAATTTCTTTCCTTATCAAAAAAGAAAACCGCTCAAGCCCAATTCGATTTATCCCTTATGCACAAGGACAGAAAAAGAAGGATAAATGTAAAAATTTGTAAGGATCTGGCAAAATACAAGGGGGAGAAAATATGCATAGGAACTGTTATGGAATTAAATTCCATTGAAAAAGCTTTAGAAAATTTTCTTTCAGAGTTTGATAAATCCTATTCCTTCTTTGAAGAATCGAAAAATGCCATGTACATCACATCAGTTAATGGCAAAGTATTGGATGCAAACCCTGCAATTGCTGAACTCTTTGGTTATGACAAAAAGGAAGATTTTATCGGAACAAATGTGAAAAAGCATTATGTGGACTTAGAAGATAGAGAAGCCTTTAAGAAAGCAATGGAAGAGATAGGTTTTGTAAAAGACTATGAGCTTAAACTCAAAAACAAAAAAGGGAAGATAATGGATGTATCCATAACTGCGAATGCTTTAAAAAATGATGCTGGTAAGACAATTGCTTACAGGGGAACAATAAGAGATACAACAGAACATAAAAGAATAGAAGAGAGAATAAGAGAACTCCAGAAAATGGAGGCTCTTGGAAGACTTGCAGGAGGAATCGCTCATGATTTTAACAACCTATTAACAATTATTCTCGGTAATTCAGAACTACTACTGGAAAAAATAAAACCGGAAGATCCTGATTATGAAAAACTCAGAGCAATTTTTGAGACTGCTGAGAAAGCATCTAGCCTTACAAGCCAGCTTTTAACATTTAGCAGAGGGAAAGTTCCTGTTGAAAGCAATTTCAACCCTAACACTCTTATTCAGAAAATAAGCAAATTCATTAAAAGAGTTATAGGAGAAGATGTGCATCTTAAACTAAATCTATCTCCTGAAGTTGAATTTGTAAAATCAGATCCTATCCAGCTGGAACAGGTAATTTTAAATCTTGCGATAAATGCAAGGGACGCTATGCCAGAGGGTGGCACACTAACCATTTTAACAGAACCAGCTGAGTTAAAACCTGAAGATTGCAGAGTAAATCCTGAAGCAGTTCCTGGTAAATATGCAGTTATAAGTGTTTGTGACTCTGGAGCAGGTATCCCTCCTGAAATTCTTGATAGAATATTTGAACCTTTTTTCTCGACAAAAGAGACCGGCTCAGGATTAGGGCTTTCAATAGTTTACGGAATTGTTAAGCAGGCTGGTGGTCAAATACTCGTTGATAGTGAAACAGGAAAAGGAACTACCTTCAGGATCTATCTACCTGCTTCTCGGGAAAAAGAAAATAGCCTATCTACAAAAGATAAGCGAGAGGAGAAGATAACCCACGAAGGTAAAGGTAAAATAATGGTTATAGAGGATGATCTTTCTGTCCTTGATTTTATAAAGGATCTTCTTGAACTATACGGTTATGAGGTAATAACAGCCAGCAGTGGTGAAGAAGCAATTTCCAAAGCAGAGGAGAGCAAAGGAGAGTTTGATATTCTAATTTCTGATATAATTCTTCCCCAAAAGAGTGGCGTGGAAGCTGTAAAAGAAATTCTTAAAGTTTCTCCGAAAATAAAAATTATTTTTATCTCAGGGTATCCAGCTCATAGAATAAGTCAAATTCTTGAATTTAAAGATGCTGACTTTTTACCCAAACCTTTTACACCATCCATGCTTATAGAAAAAATAAAAAAGACTCAAAAAGCGAATTAATTCCGAATATAAAGGGAAAAAGTTCAGGGAAACCTGAATTTATGATATAATTCCTCTATGATAAAAAAAGCTCTCTTTCCTGCGGGTGGTTTAGGGACAAGGTTTTTGCCTGCGACCAAAGCTCAACCTAAGGAGATGCTTCCCATAATTGATAAACCCTTAATTCAATACGGAATAGAAGAAGTTTTAAGTGCTGGGATTGAAAATATAATTATTGTTACTTCAAAAGGTAAGAACGCTATAGAAGATTATTTTGATTATAACAAAGAACTCGAAATCTTTCTCCAGGAGAAAAAAAATTTTGAAGCCCTCCGAGAAATTCAAAGAATTTCGGATTTGATAAACATCTTTTATGTGCGACAGAAGATGCCTCTTGGACTCGGGCACGCTGTCTTAACTTCAAAGGAGATAATCGGAGAAGAGCCTTTTGCTGTAATTCTGGCAGATGATGTAATTGACTCTGAAGTTCCTTGTATAAAGCAATTGATGGAAATTTATAATAAATTCGGTTCCAATGTTGTGTCTCTGGAAAAAGTCCCAATGGAAGACACTAAATCTTACGGAATAATAAAAGGAAAGAGGATCGCTGAAAGAATTTACGAAATCGAAGATATGGTGGAGAAACCAGACCCCTCCTCTGCTCCGTCTGACCTGGCAATAATTGGGAGATATATACTAACTCCAACAATATTCAAAACCTTATCAAAGACTCCTCCTGGAGCAAAAGGAGAGATTCAGCTTACAGATGCTATAAGAGCTCTCATACCTGAGGAAAAGGTCTACGGATACCTTTTCGAGGGAAAAAGATACGATGCGGGAGACAAGTTTGGATTTATAAAAGCTACTATAGAACTTTCCTTAAAAAGAGAAGACATTGGAGATAAAGTCAAGAACTATCTGCTCTCCCTTGCAAAAGAACTCCAAAAAAGTTTTTAAAGTAATCCATGTTTTCCATTTTTTTTACTACAGCTGATGCGGGTGTAAAGGTAGAGGCTGACTCCCTTTTTGAAATATTTTCTGATTCAGCTCTTGGAATGTTTTTTCTCATGACAGAGAAGAAAGAGATAAATCAGGAAATTAAAAGGGAAGTAGAAATAACAAGTCATGATCTTGATTTCCTTCTGTTCCAGTGGTTATCAGAGCTTCTTTATGTTTCTGAGACTGAGAAAATAATTTTTGGAAAATTTGAGATTATGGAATTAAAAGATAATTTCCTCAAAGCACGATGCTGGGGAGAAAAAGTCTCTCCTGGCTCAATTAAAAGACTTATTAAAGCTGTCACATTGCATAACCTAAAAATATTGAGGCATAATAATAAATGGAAGGTAGAAATTATATTTGATCTTTAGGAGGAAAATATGAGAAAAGATCTTATAAAAATAAATGATTACAAATGGCTCATTCCAAAAGAAACAAACCCTCTAATGAGAGTTCCCGGAATAATTTTTGCCTCTGAAAGGCTAATATCCGAGACAGAAGAACAGGCTTTTACGCAGGTCATAAACTCAGCTTCTCTTCCTGGAATTGTAAAAGCCTCTATAGCCATGCCAGACATTCATTTTGGATACGGCCTCCCTATCGGAGGAGTTGTCGCCACAGACTGGGAGAATGGTGTCATATCTCCAGGTGGAGTTGGTTTCGATATAAATTGCGGAGTGCGTTTAATGAAGACAAATCTATTTTTGAAGGACATAAAAGGCAAGGAGAAAGAAATTGTAAATTCCCTGTATAGAAATATCCCTACCGGCGTTGGCTCCACTGGCTCCCTCATCCTATCCCATCAGGAGCTAAAGGAGGTTCTGAAAAAAGGTGCGAGATGGGCGGTGGAAAAAGGATATGGAAAAGAGGGGGATCTTGAATTTATAGAATCCCTTGGTTCCATACCTGAGGCTAACCCTGATAAAGTTTCCAGCAAAGCTCTCGAAAGAGGGAAGGATCAGCTGGGAACTCTTGGCTCAGGGAATCACTTTCTTGAGGTTCAGTATGTGGAGGAAATATATGATGAAAAAATTGCAAAAGTACTAGGTCTTGAAAAGTTCGTTGTCACTGTAATGATACACACAGGCTCAAGGGGACTCGGTCATCAAGTAGCCACAGATTATGTTGCAATTCTCGGGAATGCTATGAGAAAATATGGAATATCAGTTCCTGACAAACAGCTGGCTTGCGCTCCTTTAAGCTCTAAGGAAGGAAGGGATTACTTTGAAGCCATGTCCGCTTCTGCTAATTTTGCCTGGGCTAATAGACAGATAATAATGCACTGGGCTGAGGAAGCCATAATAAAGGCTCTTGGAATTTCAAAAAACCTCCTTGGAATGAAGCTAATTTACGATGTAGCCCATAACATAGCAAAGAAAGAGGAACATATGATAGATGGTAAAAAAAGAATTATTGCTGTTCACAGAAAAGGAGCGACAAGGGCTTTCCCACCAAACCATCCCGAAATTCCTCAAAAATACAGGGAAATAGGTCAGCCAGTTATAATACCTGGAGACATGGGAAGATATTCCTATCTTCTTACCGGTATTAAAGAAGCTATGGAGGAAAGTTTTGGTTCTTCTTGTCATGGAGCAGGTAGAGTTCTCTCAAGACACCAGGCAATAAAAAGAGCTCAGGGAAGATCTATAATCTCTGAATTAGAAAAGGAAGGAATACTTGTGAGAGCCTCTGATAAAGAAACAGTGGTAGAGGAGATGCCAGAGGCATATAAGGATGTCTCCCTTGTTGTAGACTCCATTGTAGGAGCTTCCATCTCAAAAAAAATTGCAAAAATGAAGCCTGTGGTTGTGATAAAGGGATAAAATATACAAAAATTGAAAAGGCTTAGCTAAGGTGTGGAAAATTTTAACCCCAAGCCTTCCAAAATTGATAAGTGATCTCTTCATTTCTCATCGTCTGAAAACCCTTAAAAATCAATCTTGGGCAATTCCGATTATGAAAAGAATGATAAACTTTCAACACTATTTGATGGCTATTTAATTGCATGAAGAGCTTTTAAATACTTTATGATTGAATGAGATTATTTCTCACCTTATAATCTATATCTCTTCCAATTCCTTTGTGCTTCTTCTTTACTTTCCTCAAAAGCTCTATAACCACATAGTAAAATTCTTCCTGAGAGCTCGGCTCTTTATATGCGGGTGCCATGTAAAGAATCATACCTCTTCTATTCATGATGATTTTAAAAGGGGTTATGGATATTAGAAATCTTCTCACGATCATTAAATCCTTGTCAAAGTAAACAGGAAACAGAATACCGTTCTTTTGCTCGATATTTTCAATCTCCTCATTTCCTGGCACCATTCCTACAATAGAAAGAACTTCCCTGGGCAGATCTCTGAATAATTTATTCCACCATACAGATTCTTTCATCCATTCTTCAGTGCTTCTATAAAAGAAATATATTATCATGGTCAGCAAACTATCTTTATAAGGAACCAAAAAATGCTCCTCCTCTCCTTCTATTCTGCTATGTCCGCAAAAATGTTATTTTTCAGTTTCATTATTTTAAAAAGAAAGAAGATGTTTGTGATAACCAGTAAAATACAGAACCCCCTCCACCAACCTTTCTTCATTTTTTAACCGTATACTTATAAAAAGAACATCTCGGTGGCTCGATTTCATCATTTATCTCTAAGATGTAAAATTTGTCTTTGTGATTGGAGTCCATGTAAAAACCATTATAGGAAGAATCTCCTACCTCTTTGAGTTCCACCTTCTCACTGAGAATTTTTCCATCCAGATCATAAAATTGGAGAAAACAATCCCATTTTTTCTCCTCTTTATTATATTTTCTAATAGCTACCCCCCAAAAATTCTTTCAATACAAATAAGCCTGAAACCCAGCTAAAAGAAGAGTACCAATCTTAACCAGCTTTTATACCTTCTGGAACCCTTCCCCATCTTAACATATTTTCAAAATCTAAAGTCCTGCGAGGAGGAACAAAGTAAGAAGGATTTTTCCCAAAGGTTTTAATAAGTATACCTTCCTTTGTAAATTTATAAAATTTTACTTCGCTACTTTGCACAAAAAAGATCTCACCTTTTTCAGAGATATCCACAGATAATGAAAGCCCTGTAATCCTGTTCCAAGCATCATCTGGAGGATAGGTTATTCGCATCAACTTCTTCAGAATATTTCCTTTCAAATCCATAACTATTCCCATAAATTCACCATCTTTATCTTTCAAGTATCCTGTGGTTATCAATCTTTCTCCATCGATAACAAATTCTTCGTTTCCACTAATAAGATAAAAGAATCTGGAGAGTTCGTTAAAATCCTTATCGTAGATAATGTAACGCAATAAACCGAGATCCTGAACACAAATTTTATTATGAGCAGTTTTAATTCCTCCCAGCCCCACAAATTCATTCGGTCCCACCCCTTTCCTTCCAAAGACTTTCTTTAGTTTTCCTTTGCTCGTAAATATTTTGATATGACTAAAAGGTCTATCTGGGAAATATATGTTCTCATTCTCATCCACAGCAAAACCCCATGCTCTTCCAATAGGTTCTTTGTGTTCCAATGGAAACTTAGATATTAACTTTGTACTTATTGGCTCGCTAATGAGTGAAGGGATAGCATAACTGAAAAGTATAAAAAATAGAAACCTTCTTCCCGTCTCCTTCGCTTATCTCCTTTACAAAAACTATTATATTTGCTTAGGAATAACTATGCAACAGTTAGATTCGTAGGTAAAAGCGCAGTACTCTGGATTTTTGGGGTGTGCCACTCCGCATACCATAATTGCTTCTGCTTTTTGAGGGAAAAAGAAGAACATCGCTACGAAAAAAGTAATAGCTAACAAAATCGCGTAAAGTATCTTCTCAACATTCTTCATTTTTGACAGCGCCTAATTAATTTCTGCCTCTGTGAGGCATCATTATTTTTTATTCATAAACCATGCCAGAATTGAGTTGGCTTCTGGAGAGGGTTCGGGATTTCACGG